>ERZ773276.64-NODE-64-length-135888-cov-13.711447_pt1 | contig 135888 bp, 116 predicted proteins | sample MGYA00511386_ERZ773276 | MGnify/ENA primary metagenome ERZ773276 (study PRJEB29015, sample SAMEA2737778) | human gut metagenome | biome: human gut; feature: human-associated habitat; material: faeces | place: China | collected 2012 ...
ACAGAGGAGGATTTGGAGGAGGTAGACAAGCTGCAGAGCTATCTGGAGAGAAATGCTCCCTATATCCCCAGCCTGAGTCAGCGCGGCATCCATACAGAGATTCATCTGGGGACTGCAGAAACAAATCACCGGTTCTACAGCTATCGCATGAAGCGGCAGGGACGGAGCTGGTCCAGCGAGGGAATGGAGTGTATGGTTTGGGTATTGACCGCCCGGAAGAATAAAACACTTACAGCAGCTCTCCTGTACCATGCTAATGGGAAAAGCTACAAAAAGATGGATAGAGCCATGCACAAGGCTGCGGTGCAGGCAGAGCGTAAAATCGCCCAGAATGTCCGGAGTGAGGCGCAGAAGCGTAAAATGAGAAACTATAGGCCGGGATGCCTGGAGGGACGTATAGGCGTTTATGGAGCTTCTTCTTCACCAATGGGGAGACTGGCCAGAGCTATACAGAAATACTGATAAAACCGAAGCCACGGAGATAGTAATTATCGACAGTCAAATGAATTACCGAGGAAAACTTGACACTTACGCAGCCGTATGGGGAATCCTTTGACTGTCAGCCTTTCACAGAGGAGCCAAAGGATGAGGAACCAAGCCGGAGTGCCACCCGTTTCCGGGATCCCTATAAATCTGCGCGGTACAGGTGGGATAAAGCTGAGAAACCATGATGCATTCACATACGTTCCTTTCTCATTCCAATGCATGGTTTCTTCTTTATCAGCCTGTGCCTTTTTTATGGGAAAGAATGCTGCTTCTGATGATTTTCCCTGTTTCCGATTCTTATAAAAGCATCGACCTGATTTTAATCAGTGCTTCCTTAGTACAAAGGAAAATCCTGCGGCATTATCCGTAAAATATGGGAATCCGCAGACATCTTGTGAGGAGGATCGATTCATGACACAAATGAAGAAATGGCTCATTTCAAGCGTTTTTGCGGCAGGCATGCTGATGGCGCCATGCGCTGCCAGCGCGGCGGGGAATGGATATGTCAATTATCCTGCCGTACTGCAGGCCATGCCGGCCTTCAGCCAGGCACAGCAGGAAATGGTTTCCGCCCAGCAGACCCTGCAGAAACAGTTCAATGACCAGTCCAAAAACATGAACGACAAGCAGAAAAAAGAACTGGCAGCCAAACTGGATAAAGAACTGCAGGCCAGACAGCAGGCCATCCAGAAGAATGAAATCGTGCCGGCAGTAGAAAAAATCCGGGCGGCCATTGAAGCGGCAGCGAAAAAGAACGGCGTGGACTTCGTGGTCCAGGAAAGCGCATGGCTTTACGGCGGGAAAGACCTGACCCAGGACGTCATCGCCCAGCTGAAATAAAGAGACCTGTATTCCATCCTGAAAATCATTAGTCAAAGGAGCAGTTATCATGGCAAAAACAGAAGAAAAAGCAGTAGAAATTTCCGTAGCACAGAAGAAAGACAAAGCATTCCAGGAATATCTGGACTCCCATAAGATTTCCGGATTCGGCAAACAGTACGCCGGTGAAAACGGAGAAGTCGTCATTTACAGAAGCAACCTCCAGATTAAAGGAAACGCCATTCCCTTCATGTTCCTCCTGGACAACAGCGTATACACCCTCCTCCAGTTCCAGGCAGCCGCCGGCGCCGTGAAACCGGAAAAGAAAGAAAAACTCGCTGCCTACTTCAACGACCTCAACAACCAGTACCGCATGCTGAAATTCACCTGTGACGCAGCAGGAAACGTACTCCTGTCCGTATCCATCCCTGCCGGAGCACCTCATTTCGAACCGGCCCTGGTGATTGCCCTCCTCAATGAAGTGGAAAAACTGCTGGATCAGGAATATGACCATCTTATGGATGAAATCAAGAAGTAAAAAGGAAACGGAATAACAATAAATACAAATTATGAAAACCTGTAAAACGGATTGAATATCCAATGACTGTTTGTCGGTTTTTGGACCGGCCTGTCGATTTTTGTGCCGTTTTACAGGTTTTTGCACATTTTTAAAGAGGAACCGAACAATGGGGAATTTTCTTAAACTATTCCGAAAAAAAGAAAAAATGCAGAGGAAAGCACATGGAACATCCCGAAAAATCACGCTTTCCCTGATGATACTGGGAACGTTGATGGCGGGGCAGGCCTGCATCACAGATGCTGCCTATACCAGTGGCATCATAGGGGATCAGGAATAGGACCGGGCAAACTTTCCGGACGCACAGATTACAGGAGACGATGACCATCTGACCTATGATTTCCATGGGAAGGACGTGACCTTCCATATCCGAAATACCAACCCGACTGATACCGACACACCGCTGAATCCGGATAGAAATCAGGAAATCGTCATCAACAACCGCGGCGGCACACTGCATATGAACATCGTAAATACGGCCAGTAATACATTTCAGGGGATTGCTGCTATTAATGCCATATTTGGCGATCGAATCACCATCAACAGCGATGTCAGCACCTCCGTTTATGCTGACTACATGGCTGACGGCATCGCGCTGCAGGGGGATAACGTGCATGTAACCATTAACGGAAATGTGAAGATGAGGAAAGATAACCCTGACAGCCCCTGGGGCATCATAACGAATAATACTCATGGGAACTATGGCCCCGGCGGAGCCGTATCCTCTTCCGCTCCTAACTATACAGGGGCCCGCTGGCAGCCCACTGCTATCTGGAATAATGGCACCGGCGGCAGCACTGTCGATATCAACGGCGATTTTGATGTGGCCGTCCGATATCACCGCAGAAGGAGAGAAGAATGCCCTCCATGCAGATGGAGATGGCAGCATCATTTCCCTGAAGGACGGCACCATTTCCGGCGGGGTCCTGGCAGAAAACAAAGGCCGCATTTCCACTGCCGGCGCCGTGCTGAACGGGGCAGTCACCGCTTCTAAGGAAGGTACCATCAGCCTGGATGGCGGCAGCACATCGGAAGGCATCACTGCTGACGGCGGCACCATCTACACGGCAGGCACCGACGTGAAGGGCGAAGCCCTGGCGAAAGCCAAAGGCACCCTCTCCATGACCGGAGGTAGCGCCGGCGCCGTGACCGCTGACAGCGGCAGCGCATCCACCGACGGCACTTCTGTGGACGGCATCCTTTCTGCAAAGAACGGCGGCAGCATCACCATGAACAATGGCAGCGCTAAAGGACTCAGCATTGACAAAGACTCTGCCATCACTGCCAAACTGGATAAGAAGGATGCTTCCATCCAGGGAGATGTCGCCAATGAAGGCACCGCATCCCTCACCCTGGGAGGCGGCGCATCCTGGACCGGCGACTCCACCGGCAGCGGAAAGACAGATGCATCCATCGGCGAAGGCTCCACCTGGACTGGCAGGAGTACCAATGGAAATACCACCGTGGAACTGGCGGGCACCTGGAAGCAGACGGGAGACAGCATCATCGCCTCCCTCACCGGCAGGAACGGCACCCTGGACAAGACCTCGGAAACCTCCGGTGATACCACCATTGGTCATGCTGCAGGTACATTGAACCTTCTCTACAGCCACAATGCGGAAGATCCCACCACCTTCTACGGCGGTGACACCACCATCGGCACCGCAGACAGCGGCACCAAGGTCAATATGGTTACCGACAGCAGAGGACTCACCGTGAGCGGAAACAGGGCAAGATGGGCAAACTACAGGAACCAGGCCAGCGAGACGCTGAACCGGATGGCCCATAAGCTCCACTACACCGCCAACGATGGAAATATCAAAGGCACCCTGAAGATTGCCGAAGGCCTCACCGGCAGCAGTGCATCCCTCAGGGCGGAAAACCTGACCTTCGATGAAACAGGCACCGGCTCCTATGTATATGATCCCGTAAAGGACGACCTCACCATCGAATACGGCAGTGAAGAGACCCAGATGATGAAGGGCACCAAGAGCGCCCTCCTGGGTGTATCCATGATGTGGAGAAGCAATAACAACGACCTGCAGCGCCGTCTGGGCGACCTCCGTCTGGGACAGGCAGAAAGCGGTGTCTGGGCAAGGTATGTAGGCGGAAAGAACAAGTTCGATGAACAGAACACCTACATGAGCCAGACCTATGACATCGGACAGGTGGGTTACGACAGGAAGGCCGGCAGCTGGCTGGTAGGCGCAGCCCTGGACTATGGCAAGGGCGATGTGAACTACACCGGCGGCAAGGGCAAGGAACATATGGCCACCCTGGCCCTCTACGGCACCCGCGTGTCCGATGACGGCAAGTACTTCGACATCATCTTCAAGACCGGACGGCTGAAGAATGAATTCCATGTATCCAATGAAATCGGAAACCGTCTGAATGCAGACTACCACACCTGGGGAAATTCCATTTCCGCAGAATACGGAAAACGGTTCGTCAGGGATGACGGTTTCTATCTGGATCCCAGCGTGGAACTGACCATGGGCAGGCTGAACAGCAAGAACTTCAGCGGCCACAGCGACCTGGGAGAACTGAACGTGAAGCAGCACGATTTCGACAGCGCCATCGGTCGTATCGGCCTTGGCATCGGCCGCCAGACCGAAAGGAGCAATGCTTTCCTGAAACTGGCGCTGGCCCATGAATTCGGAGGCAGCTTCAGGACAGACTACTATGCGGAAGACGGCGGACTGAAGAGCACGAAGATCGACCTCCAGGACACCTGGCTTGACATGGAAATCGGAGGAAGCCTTTCCATCGGCCGGAATACCTACCTGTACGGCACCTATACTCATAACTTCGGAGCCGATATGGAAACGAAGTGGAGAGCGGACGTAGGCGTAAGGTATACCTTCTAAGGATAACTTGAAATAGTCCGTGCGGCGGAAGAAAAGCTGTGAAGTGAACAACTTCACAGCTTTTTTATATCGGGAAAGTGTACATGGCGCGGGGGAATCCTTTTGTACGAAACTCCTGCTATAAAGAGAATATGAAAAAGATAAATAAATTTTTAATAAGAAAATGATGAATTGGTTTAACGTCAAACGCTTGACTATATGATTTTCATACGGTTTAAAATAAACAAAATAAATGGAGTGGGGAATCCGGTGAGAATCCGGAACTGTCCTGCAACCGTATGGGGAGTTTTTTTATTGCAAGTCTCTCACAAAGAAATAAAAAGATGAAGAACCAAGCCGGAGTGCCACTGATTTAGATTGATCCAATACCTGCATGGGTACAGGCAGAGGGCCGCCTTTACATATTTTTGTCTTAAGGCAGATGCATAGCCAAAATTATGCATCCTGCAGGCGGATAAAACGTATGTAAAGCCTATCTGCTTGTGCTCATGCAGTTTTTTTATTGGTCTGCATGAAAAGCATTCATGCAGGGGTAGGGATTGCAGGAATACCGGGGAGGAATCAGGTAATGAAAAAGATCAGTAGAAAAAAGATATTGTTGGCTTCCATGGAGCCGATATGGAAACGAAGTGGCGGGCAGATGTGGGCGTAAGATATACTTTTTAATCCTATATTTCTTCGATGACAGAAGAGAAACACTGCCGGGCCGGGGGTCCGGCAGCTGTTTTCTGTAAGACAGGAAGGAAAATGGCCTATGAATTACGAGGAACTGAAGACTTTGATGAAAAGCTGCAGGGAGTCTCGGGATGAAACGGTGATGGTGAACCGGAAGAAACTGATGGATATCCTGCAGGAAGTCATGCAGGGAAGACGGTCCAAGGCAGCCCGGCTGCACCGGAACGGAGTGCTCCATTCAAAGGAGAGGTCCGGACCTGCCAGGGACGGCAGCTGAGGTTTGATCGTATGACCTTCCTATGGATTATATTCTGCCGGGGAAGCACTGACTCAATCGACGCTTTCTTAGCAGAGGCATGTCCATGCGGGATGGAGAGCCGGAAAGCATTTGCTCCGGCAGGAAAATCACCGGGCGGCATGGCATTTAGTTTTTGAAACGGAGGCGTGAGAAATGGGTATTTTTTCATCGGCAGTGGATTATTTCCAGCGGGGCGGCGTGTGCATGTGGCCCCTTCTTGCCTGTTCGCTGGTGGTGGTCATCATTGGGGTGGAGCGGTATCTGTACTACAGGGAATCCATTTCAGATACGAAATTCATTCTGGCTTTCTGCCGGCTCCTGAATGATTCCCAGGTGGAGGAGGCGCAGGCTCTGGCAGCATCGTCAAGAGGAAGTGCTGCCCGAATTGCCGGGGCCATGCTGCCGGAAAGAAAGCATCTGGGCGGCCGTTTTGCTTCGGTGGTCTATGCCAGGGTGGACCGCTCCATCGAAGAGCTGCACCGGTACATGAATTTCCTCTCCGTGGTTATCGGGCTTTCTCCTATGCTGGGCCTTTTGGGAACCATTACGGGCATGATGTCTTCCTTTAACGCATTGAATGAAAGGGTGCAGAATCCCATCGGCGTTACGGCAGGTATCGGCGAAGCACTGATTACCACGGTTTTCGGTCTGTGCATCGCCATCGTGGGCATGTGCATCCAGGCCTATCTCTCCGCCCGCATCAAGGGCGCTACGCTGGATATGGATGAAATGGCAGGCGCCATGATTGATGAGGCGGAAGCGGAAAAGGAAAAGGCGTGAGGAGGCGGGCATCATGAGGAGAAGAAGATATCGCAGCCATGATGAAGAGCCGAAACTGATGCTGAGTCCCATGATTGATATGATGTTCCTGTGCCTTGTGTTTTTCATTGTCAGCACCATGTACATGAGTGACATCCGGACGATACCGGTCCGCCTTCCCCAAGCGGCCCATTCCGAATCGGTCAGTAAAAGCGGATTTTCCGTAACGGTCAAAAAGGATGGGTCCCTGTATCTGGATGACAAACCTATGGATATGGATACCCTTGTCACTAATGCAGCCCTGCAGAGCAGGCAGGACGCCTCTTTCTCCGTTATCATCCGGGCGGAGGACGACGCTTCCTATAAAACGGTGGTGACGCTACTGGATCGGCTGAAAGGAGCCGGCGTGAGCCGGTTCGGCCTGGCCACAAGTGCAGGTGATGAACATGGACAGCAGAAATAAAAGGCTTTCCAAAGCAGTAACCGCTGCCCTGGTCTTTCATGTGCTGGCTGCGGCGGTGATTGGCGCCTTGGGCATACAGAACAGGGAAAACCTGCCGCCCCGGATTATTGAAATCACCCTGGATGCCGGAGGCGGAGGAGGCGGCGGAAGCCGCGCCTCAGAAAGTTCAGGTGGGCCTGCCATTTTGAAGGACATAAGTGATATAGTAGAGAAAGCAGAACATAAGGAAAACCTGGAACCCGAAAAGGAACAGGAAGAAATCCCTGCTGCGGAAGAAACAGAAGTACAGGAAGAAAGGGGCAGGGAAACGCCGGCTCCGCCATCAGCCTCAGGAGATGGCGGCGGAACTGCCGCTTCCGGCGAAGGCACCGGAAGCGGTGACGGACAGGGAAGCGGCGAAGGGAGCGGCAACGGCAGCGGCTCCGGTGAAGGGGAAGGCGAAGGGGGCGGAAGCGGCTCCGGTGAAGGAGGCGGCACCGGGAGCGGCAGCGGCGGAGGAAATGGCGAAGGCGCCGGCATGGCGGTGACTGCGCCGGTGGTGATTTCATCGGTCCGGCCGAATTATCCGCGGTCTGCCATAAATGCAGAAGTAGAAGGGGTGGCCTATGTCATCTTGTCGGTGGATGCATCGGGAAACGTGACGGAAGCAGTGATTGCAGGCTCCACAGGAAATCCGGCACTGGACCGTGCGGCAGTGGAAGCGGCCTATCAGTGGCGCTTCAGTCCAGCCCTGGATCGGTATGGACAGCCATCACCCTGCCATATTACTATACCCTTTCAGTTCTCTCTTCATAATTAGGGGACAAACCGGTGGATTTTGCCATTCCCCCCGGTTTGTGCCTGATTCCATTTCATCATGATTTCCAAGGGAAGGTGATTCATTGAAAAAGCAATGGGTGGCATTGGCTGCCGCATTCCTGATAGGCTCCTCTTTTCCGGCTCTGGCGGAAGAGATAAATCGGACGATGCCTGACCAGACAGCCACCAATATGGAAGCGGCATATCCCTCGGTGGATGGATTCCTGCCGCCGGAGCCGGACCCACCGGCAGAAGGCGTCAGGAATTTTGAAAATTTTAAAAAATATATGGACGCTGTGAATGAATATGTGCGGGCCGCACAGAAATACATCGACGGCGCCACCAATGATGCCAATGATATTATCAAAAAAAGAAATGATGCGGTGCAGAAAGCTCAACAGGTGGTAGACCGCTACAATGCCAGCTTGCCGAAAGAGGAAAAGAAATAGGAAGGAAAGGCAAACTCATCCAAAAGGGAGGCACAGCATGAAACAGACAGTGAGCCATTACATGATGCCCTATGACAGGGAAGAAGACATAGAACATACCATCAGGCAGCTCCATTTGGATGGCATAGAAAACCTCATATACGGTACAGAGCCCGCTTCCCATCCGACGGACAGGATCACCCTGGGCTGCCATCTGGCCTATTGGCCGGACTGGATGAATTTTTATCTGGGGTGGAGCGATTTATATAGGAAGGACTTCCCTACGGAGAAGTCCCTTGTCGATTATTTCGGCGGTACCACGGTGGAAGCCTGGGAGCGGCGGATCCGGAACAATATCCGGGCAGCCCTGGCGGAAAAACCGGCGTACCTTGTGTGGCATGTGGCAGACTGCAGTGTGGAGGAAATCTGGACACGCCGTTTCCGCTACAGCAGCCGGGAAGTGTTGAAAGCGGCGGCGGAAGTATACAGCGCCGTGGCGGATGAAGTGCCGCAGACAGTACAGGTACTCTTTGAAAACATATTCTGGCCGGGACTCTATATGTTGGAACCGGAGGATGTGGACTATTTCTTCAGCTGTCTTCCGGGAAAGAATGTAGGTATCATGCTGGATACGGGGCACCTTATGAATACAAATTGGGGTATCCGGACGGAAACGGATGGGGCGGATTATGTCTGCAGCATCGTGAACCGGCTGGGCAGTATGAAGGACCTTATCAAAGGCATCCACCTGTCCTGCTCCATTTCCGGCAATTACCAGCGGACCCATGTAGGCCCGCCACCAGCAAAGATTACGCCGGAAATCATCGGCCACCACATCATCAGCATTGACCAGCACCGGCCCTTTACGACAGAGGCGGCGAAGCGGATCGTGGATACAGTGGAGCCGGAATTCCTGACCCATGAACTTTTCGGGCCAGATTTCTCTATACCGGTGGATAAGGTCACCATGCAGCGGAACGCAGCGATGGGCATCGGCAGCGGCAGGATGGAGAAAGAGGGGTAACGGACAGAAAAGCGAAACAGAAAGTGCCTTGCAGGAAGGCGCTTTTTGTTTGCCTGAAATTCTGCTGAATGGGCAATTGGGGTGTGCTGTGGGGGCTGCATGATGATGGGCAGAGGCATGACTTTGAGCATTTAGCTGAAGGCTCACTGCTCAAAGTCATGCCTCCAGCCGTCAGCTTGCCAAACTGTCCGATCCATCAGCCTGATTTAGTGACATATGGAAGAACGGAAATTTTCGTACATTGGTTAGGGTGGCGGAATTCAATGACAAGAAATTTATTGTAAATTCAATTTCAAGTATACGCTTATGGAGACTGATTTTTTGCTCGCATTTTGCATTATCAATAAAACAAGCGGTTGGCATAAAACACAAAACTTACGTAAATCTATGTTTAATTAAATATTGCCTATCTGAAAATCATAGGGGAATTTGCTTGAATAGATTTCGATAAACTATGCTGAATCGTCCCCGCTTAAATTACATTAAATCATCAGAAATAGTGGCAGTAATGACTTTAACACATAAAGAAAAGCAAAAAAATATCTTTAATATTGACTAAAGCCGGGGGGGTAGTACTCTAGAACTAAGCTTAGTTTTTCCACCGCAGGTAGGAGAAAATTTCAGGGAGAATATCCTATAGGAAAGATGCGTTTCCTGTTCCTGACGCAGATGGAAAAACAATTTATTTTTGGAGGGATTGCATATGATTAGAGGTAGAAAATTATCTGGTCTCGTATTAGCATCCATGATTCTTGCAGGAGGCACCGTCTTTGGAGTCCAGCCGGCAGGGGCGGCTGATGACACAGCCCAGCAGATTCGTGAATTGCAGCAGGGTGTCAATGCCAACAGAACGAGGATTGCACAGATTGAAGAGAAACAGGCTGCATCTCAGGACTATTCGACGGATATTAAAGCCAATGCAGACGGAATCGCTGCCAACAAAAAAGCAATTGGTGATAACACGACAGCCATTGCTTCCAATAAATCGGCCATTGATTCCAATACAGCGGCAATTGCTTCCAATAAATCGGCCATTGATTCCAATACAACGGCCATTGCTTCGAATAAATCGGCCATTGCTTCCAATACAACGGCCATTGCTTCCAATAAATCGGCCATTGATTCCAATACAGCGGCCATTGATTCCAATACAGCGGCCATTGCAGCTGAAAAAACTGCCCGTGAAAATGGGGAAACATCCCTGAATGACCGGATCACCAATGTGAAGGAATATCTCCAGAAAGATGCAGCTGACACCTATGTAACAAAGGATGCTGCTGCTGTCCAGGATGGAGCTATTGTAAAAGCAAAAGATACGATTGGTAATAACGTAACCAACCTGGATGCAGGACTGGCAAAGGAAACGGCAGCCCGTATCGGTGCCGATAAAGCCCAGGACAAGGTTATTCAGCAGGTCAATGAAAACGCTTCTAAAGGAATTGCAGCTCTGAAAACAGCTTATGATCAAGCTGTAAGCGACCAGGCCGCAATCAATAAGAGCGTCCAGGATACGTTAAACAGCTCCGGCGCCGTAGCTTCTGCGGATGCTACCGAAGCAGCTAAAAAGGCTGCAGCTAAAGCTAATGAGGTAGCTGATGGTCTGAAAGACCGGATAGATGTAATTTCCGGTAACCAGGATATTACTTCCGAAAGCGACCTGATTAAGAAAGACCAGTCCATTGGCCAGAATCTTACGAATGTGGATACTGCCCTTCATAAGGAAATCGCAGCCCGCATCGGCGCCGATAAAGCCCAGGATAAGGTTATCGAAAAGATCAATAGTAATGTAGCTACCGGTTTTGATACCATCAATAAGAACATCGGCACCATTACAACCCAGCTGAACCAGCAGGATGCTAACGAAGCAGCTGCTCGTGAAGCTGCAGATAACACTGAAAAAGCAGCCCGTGAAAGTGGAGATAAGGCACTGGATGACCGGATTACCAATGTGAAGGAATACCTCCAGAAAGATGCAGCTGACACCTATGTGACGAAGGATGATGCTGCTGTCAAGGATGGGGCTATTGTAAAAGCAAAAGATACGATTGGTAATAACGTAACCAACCTGGATGCAGGACTGGCAAAGGAAACGGCAGCCCGTATCGGAGCCGATAAGGCCCAGGATAAAGTTATTGAACAGGTCAATGAAAACGCTTCTAAAGGAATTGCAGCTCTGAAAACAGCTTATGACAATGAGACAGCTACTCGTGAAGCAGCTGATAAAACAGAAGCTGCAACCCGCGAAGCTGAAGATCAGAAACTGCAGGGCAACATCGACAAGGAAGTCAATGACCGCAAAGAAGCAGTAAGTGCAGAAGAAACAGCCCGCAAGGCAGCCGATAAGACACTGCAGACCAACATCGACAATGAAGTCAATGACCGCAAAGCAGCAGTAAGTGCAGAAGAAACGGCCCGCAAAGCAGCAGATACGGCAGAAGCCAAAGCCCGTGCTGATGCAGATACCACCGAGACCAATGCCCGCACTGCCGCTGATAAGACACTGCAGGATAACATCGATAAGGAAGCCAATGAACGGACTGTTGCCGATAACGCACTGCAGACCGGTCTCAATAAGGAAATTGCAACCCGTGAGGATGCAGTAACCCGCCTGCAGAACCGGATCCACGATGTATCCAAGGAAGTGGACACCGTAGGTGCTCTGTCCATGGCTATGAGCGGACTCCATCCGCTGTCCTATGATGAAGGAGATGCCCGTTTCCAGCTGTCCGCTGCAGTTGGTACCTATGATGGTACCCAGGCTCTGGCACTGGGCGGATTCTACCACTTCAACCATGACACCCTCCTCTCCGTGGGCGTAGCTACTGACATCGGCGGTGATGAACACCGTATGGGTGCCAACATCGGCTTCACTAAGAGAATCGGCCAGGGCGGAAGAATGACCAGCCCGAGCGAAGGTACAGTATCTGATATCATGAACGATATCCGGAGACTGGAACAGAAACAGGCTGAACTGGAACAGGAAAACGCTGTCCTGAAACAGCAGGTGGCTGCTCTCCAGAAATAATGGTTCCCTGATCCGGAAACGGAAGTGAACGGAAAAACTCCCATCACAGTTTGAATGACTGTGATGGGAGTTTTTTTATTGCTGGTGATGGGGAAAAAGTGTTGAGAGTTGAGATTCCGCAGCTTTGCCGCAAATGCACCCTCTCATGGCTGGATACAAAAGGAAGGTGCTTTTATGGGCAGGATATGGGCTTTTATTCCATGACGAACTTGTGGGGCCCTATGCAGGGGCTCTTTCCATTTCTTTATCGCCAAGCGGCTGATTAGCGCAATGCCCAAGGCTGAAAGCTCATAGCCCTGCAGGGATGGGAGCAAGCTTAAGAATATCCGTAATTCTCAGATAATCCTCAGGGCGTTGGGGAGACGCACGTATTTCAGGTGCTCCGACATGTCCATGTAGAATTCTACGTCCGTGTAGAAGGTATCCATGACTTCATGGAAGTGGGTGCCCAGGTCCTCTTTGAAGGTGTATTCCAGGTAGTAGGGGGTCCAGCCGGCTTTCATGAAGAAGTATTTCATGGGGGTCAGTTCCGGCGGGCAGGTGAGGTGGGCGGCTTCCAGCAGATCTTCTCCCGTCACCCGGTCGAAGCCGAAGTAGGAGGCCATGGAGAGGACGAGGAGCTTCAGCTTGTAGTCCTTTTCCACCAGGTCCAGCACGTCCATATTGACATAGAGATCGGAAGCGATGGAGCGGATTTCTTTTTCTTTGGCCCTGTATTCTTCTTCGGTCAGGGTGATGGGAAATCCGTTCTTCATTTCATAGAGCAGGCCTTTTTTCACTGTGGTATCCATGGGAATCCTCCTTTGTAATAAAATTGATGATTATCTATATAGATTATACCATAGATTGAGGTATGTGACTATTGCGGTTTGTAGAGCTGTTGAGGGTGCTGATGGATAGAGTCATTCGCACGGGGGCTTCTAGCTACTAGCGGCTAGCAGCTAGAAGCTAAAAGCTAGCAGCCCCGTGCCAGTGACTCTATCCAACAGCATGCTAACCCGCTAGCTCTAACAGCTCACTGAAATTGGCAGAGCCTCTATTTCAGCACAACAAAAAGGACTGTGATTTTCTCACAGTCCTTTTTATTATACCGCTAAGTACAGGTTATTTCTGTTCTGCCTTCGCAGCCAGTTCCATGTCGTAGGATTTCTGGATACGGACGTAGTTTTCCCGGCGCTGGCGGGCATCTCTTTCGGTCTTTTCGAAGAGTTCTTCTGCCTTGTCAGGGAAGAGTTTCGCCAGGGAAGCGAAGCGGACTTCGCCCATGAGGTATTCACGGAAGTTGCCCTTCGGTTCACGGCTGTCCAAATGGAAGGGGTTCTTGCCCTGTTCCAGGAGCTGGGGGTTGTAGCGCCAGTTGCACCAGTAGCCGCATTCCACCGCTCTCTTTTCTTCTTCCGAAGATTTGCCCATGCCTGCTTTCAAACCGTGGTTAATGCAGGGCGCATAGGCGATGATGAGGGACGGTCCCGGATAGGCTTCTGCTTCGCTGATAGCCTTGAAGGCTTGGTTCATGTCAGCGCCCAGGGCGATCTGGGCTACGTAGATGTAGCCGTAGGAAACGGCGATCATGCCCAGGTCTTTCTTCTTGGTCTTCTTGCCGGAAGCTGCGAATTTGGCAATGGCAGCAGCGGGGGTGGATTTACTGGACTGTCCGCCGGTATTGGAGTACACTTCGGTATCCAGTACGAGGACGTTCACGTCTTCGCCGGAAGCCAGTACCTGGTCCAGACCGCCGAAGCCGATATCATAGGCCCAGCCGTCGCCGCCGAAGATCCACTGGGATTTCTTGACGAAGTGGTCTTTCAGGTCCAGAAGTTCTTTGTATTCCGGATGAGCGGCCACTTCTGCGGTGAGGGCTTCTTCCAGTTTGTCAGCTCTGTCTCTGGTGCCGTTTCCGACGTCCTTCTTGTCCAGCCATTCTTCGATGGCACTCTTTACGGTTTCATCGGCAGATGGGAGAGCTTCCTTCAGTTTGCCGGTGAGGCGGTCCCGAAGTTTGGCTTCGCCCAGATGCATGCCCAGGCCGTATTCTGCGTTATCTTCAAAGAGGGAGTTGGCCCATGCCGGTCCCTGGCCTTTGGCATTCTTTGTGTAAGGCATGGAGGGGGAGCTGGCTCCGTAAATGGAGGAGCAGCCGGTGGCATTGGCAATCATCATGCGGTCGCCGAAGAGGCGGGTTACCATGTTGATGTAGGGTGTTTCGCCGCAGCCTGCGCAGGCGCCGGAGAATTCGAAGTAGGTCGGTTCGAACTGGGCGCTCCGGAGGTTGCCTTTACCCAGCGGGTTCTTGCGGGCCGGCAGCTTCATGGCGTAGTCCCAGAGGTTCTGCTTGGACAGCTGGGTTTCCGCAGGCTTCATGACGAGAGCCTTCTTGGGAGCCGGGCAGGTGTTGGCGCAGATGCCGCAGCCATAGCAGTCTTCCGGATCGATGATGATGCGGAATTTCAGGCCTTTTACGGGGCCTCTGAATTCCTTCACAATGAATCCTTCCGGTGCTTTTTCTGCTTCTTCTTCTGTTACCAGAACCGGACGGATGGTGGCATGGGGGCATACCACGGAGCACTGGTTGCATTCGATACAGTTTTCCGGAATCCATTCAGGAATATTGATGGCAGCAGCAGGGCGTTCGTACTTGGAAGTGCCCGAGGGGAATGTGCCGTCTTCCAGGCCTTTCCAGGTGGAAACAGGGAGATCGTCCCCTTCCTGGCGGTTCATGACGTCGCACACGTTCTTGACGAAATCAGGACGGGCCACTCTGGCAATGGAGCCGCCGGTGGTGGCATGTTCCCAGGAAGCCGGTACTTCCACTTCTTCCATGCCTGTCATGCCTGCATCTACGGCGGCATTGTTCATGTCTACCACGTTCTGGCCTTTTCTGCCGTAGGATTTTTCATTGGATTCCTTCAGGTACTTCACTGCATCTTCGTCGGGAATGATGTGGGTGAGGTGGAAGAAGGCAGCCTGCATGATCATGTTGATACGGCCGCCGAGACCGATTTTCTTGGCGATTTCAAAGGCATCGATAATGTAGAATCTGGCGTGGAGGGCAGCGAGCTTCCGTTTCATGGCAGCGGGCAGTACCCGTTCTAGGTCTTCTTTTCTCCAGGGGGAGTTCAGAAGGAAAATGCCGCCGGGCTTGAAGCCGCGGAGAAGGTCGTATTTATAAATGTAGGACGGGCGGTGGCAGGCAATGTAGTCAGCCTTGCGGATAAGGTATGGTTTCCTGATGGGGTCTTCGCCGAAGCGGAGGTGGGAAATGGTGACGCCGCCGGATTTCTTGGAGTCATAGGCGAAGTAGCCCTGGGCATAGAGGTTTGTGTGGTCGCCAATGATTTTGATGGCGCTCTTGTTGGCGCCTACGGTGCCGTCACTGCCAAAGCCCCAGAATTTGCAGGAAACGAGTTTCCCCGGCATTTCCGGTACCGGCACCGGCGCAAGGGAAAGGCCGGTTACGTCGTCGTTGATGGACAGGGTGAAGTTATGGCGCGGTGTTTCTTCTTTCAGGTGTTCATAGACGGCCATAATATCTTCCGGAATCACGTCCTTGGAACCAAGGCCGTAGCGTCCGCCGCATACTTTGATGGAGCGGCCGGAAGAAGCGATGGCGGAAACTACATCCAGATAGAGCGGTTCGCCGATGGCACCGGGTTCACGGGTACGGTCAAGAACAGCGATTTTCTTCACGGTTTCCGGAATCTGGGAGAGGAAATGTTTCACAGAGAAGGGGCGATAGAGATGGACATTTAAGACGCCTACTTTTTCGCCGTGAGCATTCAGGGCATCGGTGACATCTTTGCAGATATCGGTGACAGAGCCGATGGCGATGACGATGCGGTCAGCATCGGGAGCACCGTAGTAGTCAAAGAGGTGGTAGCTTCTGCCGGTGAGTTTGCTGATTTTGTCCATGTAGTCCTGGACAATGTCAGGCAGCGCATTGTAGAAGGGGTTGGCTGCTTCGCAGTGCTGGAAGTAGACATCCGGGTTTTCTGCAGTGCCGCGGATGACCGGATGGTCCGGATTGAGGGCGCGGGCACGGAATTCGGCCAGAGCCTTCTGGTCAATGAGAGGAGCCAGTTCATCATAGCCCAGGACTTCCACCTTCTGGATTTCATGGCTTGTACGGAAGCCGTCGAAGAAGTTGATGAAAGGTACCCGTCCTTTGATGGCAGCCAGATGGGCAATGCCGGCCAGGTCCATGATTTCCTGGGCATTGGCTTCTGCCAGCATGGCGCAGCCAGTGGCACGGGCACTCATGACGTCCTGGTGATCGCCGAAAATGGAGAGGGCATGGTTGGCCAGTGCACGGGCAGCGATGTGGAATACGCCCGGCAGCAGTTCCCCTGCTACTTTATACATGTTCGGAATCATGAGGAGCATCCCCTGGGATGCGGTATAGGTGGTGGTCAGAGCACCGCTCTGGAGAGAGCCGTGAAAAGCGCCGGCAGCGCCGCCTTCGGCCTGCATTTCCACAACGTGAACCGTATCGCCGAAAATGTTCTTCTTTCCGTGGGCGGCCCATTCATCTACCGATTCCGCCATGGGGGAGGAAGGGGTAATCGGGTAAATAGCAGCTACTTCAGTGAAAGCGTATGAAATATACGCTGCGGCTGTATTCCCATCCATTGTTTTTACTTTTCTCACAGAATCAACAACTCCTTTTTGCGAAAAACAGACGCTCTGCTTTTCTTTGAAAATACCTGCAGGATATGGAAGAAGGAGGGCTCCTGCTGCCAGAGCAGGTAAGGCAGAAATCCGGAAGGGACATCCCTTTTTCATCACGTTCTCTTGCAAGATGCCTGGAAATTATGTACAATAGTTCTATGATAAATATGCATAGATGTCCGGACTTCGTTCTATACAAATCAAGAAGCACTGTACATGCAGGCTGCGCCCTGATAGACACATCACTATTATAGGATAAAGTCAATCTTTTCACAAGGGAAGCGGATTCATTGACAGAATTCTCATTTCTGCGAAACAGGATTTTATGAATGATTCCCGGAATTCATGACAGAAATCGCCTTTCTGTCAAAATCAATCGACAGGAGGAAAGAAGAATGGATTATCGTCATCTGAAATATTTCATGGAAGTGGCAGAGCAGAAAAGTTTCAGCAAGGCTGCCAGAAATCTCCATATTTCCCAGTCTGCCATCAGCCGTATGATTAAATCGCTGGAAGAAGAGCTGGGTGTCACCCTCTTCATCCGGAATGCCAAGACTGTGGAAATCACAGCACCGGGCACCATTTTCTACAATTATGCCAAACGGTGCCTCTTCGTTTTTGAACATTTGAAATCGGATTTTGAAAACGAATTCAACCTGAAGCAGGATACCATTGAAATCGGTCTGCCTCCCATTACGGATGCCCATGTATTTGCCAAGCTCTTAGGCGAATTCAAGCGCACCTATCCCCAGATTGCCATCAAACTTTATGAACACGGCTCCAAAGTCATTGAATCCTCCGTGCAGGAAGGCATTATTGATGTAGGCATTATCTGCACCATTCCGAATAAGGATTTCGAATCCTTCTTCCTGTCGGAAGATGAAATGTGCGTGGTTATGCCGAAAGGGTATCCTCTGGAAGAAAACAGGGAGGTTCCCATGAAACTTCTGGCGGACTATCCTCTGGTGCTGTACCGGGATGATTTCAACCTTCACGATGATATTCTGACCAACTGCAAGAAGATCGGCTTCACCCCGAAGGTGGTCTTTGAAACAAGCCAGCGCGAACTGATGCTGCAGACCGTAGCCAGCGGCCTGGGCGTAGCCATCCTGCCTTCCCGCCTCTGCCCCGCCAACAGCGAAGACAGCCGGGTGGTGACCAGGGTGATGACAGAACCCAGAATGACCCATCACCTCTACGCTATCTGGAAGAAGGGACGGTTCCTCTCCAGAGCAGCCCGCCTGTGGATCGAATTTACCAAAGATCATCTCACCATGCTGAATGATGACAAGAAGCTGGATGATGAGATGAGGAAATAAGAACTGCCGTGAAACAGTGGAAAGAAAAACTGGACTGGGAGAGAAATCGCTCCTTCTACCTCATCATGGCCGTTCTTCTGGCCATGGTGGTGTACCAGCAGTTCCTGATTACGGATCTTCAGGAACGGATGATGAACATAGAATCTTCCTCCTACGATGACCAGCTGAATGATATCCGCTGGGAAGCGGAAACGGCCCTTTCTGAAAACAGGGAGCAGGAGAAGGATATCCTCCAGCTCCAGAAACATTCCGCCACCCAGAACTGGCGGCTCATGGAAATGGAATGGGACACCTACGGGAAATAAGGAAAAAGCGGCACTGCCGGTGCAGGGCCGCTTTTTTTATGACTTAAAAGGGGATGCTTCTGTGGTATAATGAGAAAAGTGCTGATTTATTCAGAGGTCTGCTTTGCGCTGGCTTTAGAGGAGCTTTCATGCCCCGGGGCTGCGGGATTTCAAAGAGAGCTTTACTGGTCCCTTTTCCGATAGAACATAAACATCCGGGAAAAGCAGCCTTTGCATCAGGCCGTTCTGACATGCCAAAGCGATGGAGGTTATTTATTATGTTCATATATAAAAGAAGAGTTAAATTTTATGAAACCGACGGTATGCAGGTGGTGCACCATGCCAACTACCTGCGCTATTTTGAAGAAGCCCGGGTGGAGTACCTGCGGGAAGGAAAGCTGGACCTCACAGAGCTCATGGACGAAGGCATCGTATTTCCCATTGTGGAAGTGGACGTCAAGTACCACCAGAGCGCCCGGTATGACGAAGTGCTCCTGATTAAGACCTATCTTCGCAAGGTAGACCGGGCCAGACTTGTTTTCGAATACGAAGTGGTTTCCGAAAAGTCCGGCGCCCTGCTTACCACGGGCCGCACGGTGAATACCTATACGGACATGCATACAGGCCGGATTGTGCGGCTGCCGAAGGAAAAACTGACAGCCCTCATTGATCTTTCCAAAGGGGATAGAGAATAATGGACAACAGACCGATTGGCATCATGGATTCCGGCGTAGGGGGCCTCACGGTGGCCCGGGTGCTGCATGAGAAATATCCCAAAGAAAGCATAATCTTTCTGGGAGACAGCCTCCGCAATCCCTACGGCGAAAGGACAAGAGATGAAATCGCCCGCTTTGCGGGGGAAATCAAAGATTTCCTTATCAAAAAGAACGTAAAAATGATCATCATTGCCTGCAACACCATTTCTTTCAACGTGTATCCTTCCTTTCTGGAAGGGCCGGTGCCGGTGGTGAAGATGAGCCTTGACATCACCCTGCCGGAAGGCACGAAAAAGGCGGGCATTTTTGCGACGCCTGCCTCCATCAGAACCCATGCCCACAGGAAATATGTGGAAAAGAAATTCCCTGAAGTGGAATGGGTGGAGGTGCCCTGCGACGGTGTGGCAGCTGCCATTGAGCAGGGAAAAGATGAAAATTTCATTTCTGCCCTTGTGCAGAAGGCGGCAAAGGAGTATCATGCATTAGGTATAGATGCCGGCTACTGGGCCTGCACCCATTATCCTCTGGCGCCATCTGCTTTTGCCAGAGTCTTTCCGAAGGTTCCTTTCATTGACCCGGCCCTGCCTACGGTGGAAGCGGGCATGGCCATCCTTCAGAGAGAGGGCAGGCTGGCAGAAGGGAAAGGCAGGGATGAATTCTATTTCACCGACGGCCTTGCCCATGCAGAGCCTCTGGTGAAACGGCTTTTCGGCCCGGCAGCTGTGGAAAAAACAAATCTTGTAGGAGAGTGAGTAAAGAATGTTGTTGCTTGTTAAAATTGCGGCAGTGATCGTCCTTATCATCTGCCTCGGCTTCATCGCCTACTGGGCGGTGGCTGTCATTAAGGGAGACTGCGTCCTTCGCATGCTGAAATCGAAACGGACGCCCCTGAAGGTGGAGTCCATGGATATGCGTCATGTGCGCCTGTCCTTCACCATCCCCATCAAAAATGTGGGAAAACAGCTGGGCACCATTATGGATGCCTTCGTCCGCATTTACATTCCCTTTGAACAGTATGACAAGGCCAGAGTTACGGGGCACCTGACCGATTTTGACGTGCCAAGGCATGACGACTACTGGCAGGCCTTCATCCTGGATCCCGGAAAGGAAAAGAAATTCCTCATTACCCTGGACATCGACGGCAAAGGCCAGAGCATTCTCCAGGACCTGGAAACCTTCCCGGAATTCGGCATGGATATCATTTATCAGGTCGTAGCAAGAAGCGACTACTACTATGCCAAGACAAGAGTCGTAATTACCAGGGAAGAGCTGCAGAATGCTCTCTATGAATATACTTCGGAGGTGAGAAAATAATGGCAGAACTGAAACTTGTTCCTATCCATACCAGAATTCTCACCCATCATGACAACATTGTGGATGCCATCCTGGAATATGCAGGAGACCAGATTACCGATCATGATATCGTATGCTCCGCCGAATCGGTGGTAGCCATCACCCAGAACCGCTACGTCCGTCCGGAAGAACTGAACGTATGCTGGCAGGCAAGACTGATGAACCGCTTCGTACCGTCCGCCGGCTCCATGGCCAGCATTTACGGCATGCAGGCAGCCATGGACGAAGAAGGCAAATGGAATATGCTCTTCTCCTTCGCCCTGGGTGCTGTGGCTAAGATTTTCGGTAAAAACGGCGTATTCTACGCCCGCTGCCGACAGGCTTCCCTCATCGACGACGTAACCGGCACCATGCCGCCTTTCGACAAATGCCTGGTTTACGGTCCCGCCGACACAGACAATGTGTGCGAAAAGATTAAAAAAGCCACCGGCGCCTACGGTGCCGTCATTGCTGATGTAAACGACCTGAAACGGGCCGCTGTCCTCGGCAGGAGCAAGGGCCTCGATCCGAAAAAGATTGCCAAAATCCTCATCGACAACCCCTTCGGCAACGACAACCAGAAAACACCAATCGTCATTATCAAGAACTTCACCGATGTGATGGAAGGTAAATAGTAGGGATCTGCGAATGGATACAGCCCTATGAAAATCAGAAAAAGGACTTTGGCCCGAAGGGGCGCAAAGTCCTTTTTCTGTGGAGATATAAAGGGTAAGCCCGTAACGCAGGCTTCTTTCCCAGGCTCATCAGGGTACATAGGCTGCATGCCTGACCGAAACGGATCCGGACGAAGTATCCTGCTTTCTCTTATAAATCCCATGAACCTAATGGCGCTTGGCGGCCTTTCTTATCCATGAAAGAATTCGATAATCTTATGAATAGCCAGGGCCATGTGGTCCGGATTCTGGAAGGGGTGGTTGGCGCCTTCCACGGGAATGAATTCGATGACGTTGTTTTCAGCAAAGCGGCGGGATTCTTCAATGGGAATCATTTCATCCTTTGTGCCGTGGATAATGAGCATGCTGTCAGCAAAGTCAAAGTATTCGTGTTTCATGACGTCAAAACTTTTCAGGGAATCGAAGAAGGACTGATCCACCTTCATTTTCCTTTCAAAGCCTACAGATATTTCCTTGCCTTTGCGCAGTTTGTTTTTGTCATCTTCCGACAGGTAGCTCATCATGGACTGATACATGCAAACCGCCGGGCAGCGGAGGGCGATTTTGGTGAAAGGGTCCCCTTTTTCGATGAGGTAACGGAGTGTCAGATATCCGCCGAAGCTGGAAGAGTAGTTATATACTCTTTTGGCTTTCATCACTTCTTTGGCGTATTCCGTGACCAGGGTAAGGTAGGTGAGGCATTCATCGACGGTCAGCTTTTTTCTGGCGTCCATGCCGTGGCAGGGCCAGTCAAAGGCAATCACCGCAAATCCTTTGTACTTGGATGTGAGGTGTTCTCCGAAATGCAGGGTGCCTGCCGTTTCTTTGCTGCTGCCAAAGCCATGGGTGACGATGACTACATCGTCAAAAGTCCTTGTGCTTTTGTCATTGTCATTTACAATAAGGCGGCTCCGAATGCTGAAGCCGCCGCGGTTGATATCAAAATGCTTTTCCATGGTATCGCTTCTTCCTTTATATATTGGTACATGAAAAATATAACATAAAAGTGGACCGGTGGGCTAGGGAAGCGCTGATTAAATCGTTGTTTGCTTTTATTCTTGAATTTTTATGCAATGCAAGGAATGAGGCGACGCGAATAGCGAGCTATTTAAGGAGCCTCATGACGAAGCAGTGCATGAAAATTCTTATAAAAGCAAACTCTATGAATTAATCAGTGCTTCCCTAGTGTGTTAGTGAGCTGGTGGGCTGGTGGAGGGGTCAGCCCCAATCCCCAGTCCACTGTCACACTATCCCACTATCCCACTATCCCACTAGCCCACTAATACACCATATGTGGTAAGATAGATGGAGAATACGAGGTGGTTATGATGGCTTACAGGGAAGCGGAGCTGCTTGCCATGGTGGAGAAGGATGTGGTTCATCCGGATCTGCTTTTTACGAAGGATTATATAGAAAAGGATGGGGTTACTTCCGATACCGGAAAACGGTATGAGGAGGTGGTGCTGTCATGGCTTCTGGCCCATGGAGACAGTCTGGTGAAGACTGATGAAAACTGGTCCATGTACAGGACGGCAGTGAGAAGAGCGTCGGAGGAAGGCGGTCGGCTGATTGCATCCATTCTTGGACAGAAGAATTTTGCCCGGGGCGTGGCTCTGGATATGTCCATTCATATCAAGGACAGTCAGGCGAGGGAATGGGGCCTGTTTCCGCTGGCTTCCATGGACCGGACGGGCCGGGTGATGACGGTATATGATGTGAGACAGGAGGAAGAGGCGGAAATGCCTCTTCACCGGCTTCTTCGGGTCTGGTCATGGAAGGAGTCGGTGAACCGGCTCACCCTGGCGTCTATCCTGGAAAGAAAGAGTCCCTTTGCGCTGAAGGCGGCGGTGCTTGTGACGGGTTCTTCCAATGAGAGGTACGGCAGTTCCCAGAGGCAGTCTATTTCCATGCCTCTTCAGCGGCTTTCTGTGCTGCTGGGGGTGTCTGAGCTCTATGCGTTCCACGGTATCCATCTGGCTCCTGTGAACCCGGGGCTTCCGCTCTATGGCCAGTATTCGAAGGCGGAGCTCCTGTCCCTCATTGAGAAGGATAGTGCCCATCCGGAGTCTTTGTATCAGAAGGAATACATCAACCGTCGGGGCGTTACCTGGGATACGGAGGAGCCCTACTGCCAGGTCCTGGGGGACTGGCTTCTGAATCATCGGGATATCTGGATGACCCTTCCCCGGGGCATGTACCGCCGGGTAGAAGGGGCGCGGGCGGAAAAAATTCTGAAATCCGGTTTCTGGGACCAGGTGAGGAAGCAGAAGGTGCTGCCGCCCTTTGGACGGGTGCTTCCGGATGATCTGGTTTTCCTGGGAAGCCGTTTCCAGCAGGTGGGCCGTCCAACCATGATGGTCCATGATATGTCCGGTGAAGGGAAAGATGCGGTGTCCCTGGTGCGGGTACTGGAAACGCCGGAGTCTTCCGATGCCCTTCTGGGAGCGGTGCTTCGGGCATTTACCCATCTGGTGGTGCTGGATGAGGAGAAGCTGCTGAAAGATATGAAGCTGCCTGAGGGTTCTCATATAGAAAGCCGGATTCTGCTGGAAAGGGGAGAGGCCCAGACGGACAGTTTCCTTCGGGACCTGCCCTGCCTTTCCGAACTGATGAAGGCCATGGGAATCGCTCTGGTGATGGTGGAAAAGGGATATGAAGCGCTGTGGTAGGATTTCCTGCCTGAAAACAGTCTTTCTTTTGCCACCAGGAAGCAAATCATTTATAATAACAGATAAACCTTATCTGTTCGAACAGATTACATTTCCCGGGGACCGGGCTTCCTTGCCGAAGCAGCTCTCCGGCAAAGAAGGAGACGGCACATGGGATTTTTTGACAAGGGACATGAAAAAGAGAGCCCCATCGGTAATTTAAGGGCTCATATCGGTACGTTCATGTATTTCGTAAAGGTGGGTAAATCCAAATTCAAGCATAAGGGCAAAGTGGGTGAAATCTTTGCGGATATGGATAATACCCAGTATCTTTTCCAGCAGGCCACTTCCGGCACCATGTATGACATGAAGAAAAAGCTGGATTACACTCTCTGGGATGCAGCCACTCACAAATACACCGAGGATATCCAAAAGCTGAAGGATGAGCTCCTGAAGGCAGTGGATGAAGGGGAAGAAAGCGGCGAATTTGCAGAGGAAAAGAAAGAAAAGGAAATCGAGGCCGAAAAAGAGGAAGAAGAAAAGAAGGCTGACGCCGAAGAAGAACCGGGCAGCTGGAAGGCCCACATCAAGGGCCAGATGGAGGAAGCGGAGGAAAAAGCCCGGAAGGAAGCGGAAGAAAAGGAAAAAGAAATGGAAACGCCGGCAGTGGAAACGGAAGAGGAGTCTTTGACGGAGGAAGACTGTCGGGAGCTGTGGCGTATCATCCAGGGACTGGAAAGAGAGTATAAGGAAATGAACAGTATTGCCGATGACTGGTTTTCCGTCCACGGAAAAAAGACGGGATGCATGGCAGCGCTGGCGGCCATGACCCTTCTCCCTCTGGGAGCGGTATACGGACTGTATCATCTGTTATAGTGAGCTGGTGGGCTGGCGTCTGGTATCTGGTGTCTGATGTCTGAAAGTCTCACGGTCTGAACAGCCCTGCCGCTTCTGTCCAACATAATTTTTACTTGTATTTACCCTCTTTTCTATGATATGATTATTTCAGAAAAATTGTTTCGGGGAGGTGACATCATGTCCAAACATATCGTTACAATCAATCAGTCTTCTCTGCAGGACTCCATTAAGTTTGAAGGCTGCAGTGAATGTCAGACTTCCTGCCAGTCTGCCTGCAAGACAAGCTGCACCATCGGCAACCTGATCTGCACGACTCAGGAAGAAGCCAAGGAAGCAAAGAGAGCCTGATTTTACGGCCCAGCCCCCGGCCCTAAGGCCGGGGGCTTTTCTATTTCTTCTTTGGAAGGTACAAGGATTGTAATTGGCGGCTCACGAAAGCCGCAATGAAAAGGAGATTATTCATGGATTATAATGTAAAGCCCATGATTCATCGTTTTCGTCAGAATGGCATGAACATTGTCATGGATGTCAACAGCGGCATCGTTCATGTGGTGGATGACGTAACATATAAAGTGCTGGAATTTTATAACGGGAAAAATCGGGACATGGTCCTGGCCAATCTGTCTTCTTCCTATGATGAGAAAGAACTGAATGAAGTGATGGATGACCTGGATGAACTGATTCGCAAGGAAGTTCTTTTTGCTCCCATGGATCCCAATTATAAAATGGCCATCGAGGACAGGCCCATTATCAAGGCCCTGTGCCTGAATATTGCCCATGACTGCAATCTCCGCTGCAAGTACTGCTTCGCAGGCCAGGGGGGCTACGGCCAGTGGCGTATGCTCATGTCTTTTGATGTGGCAAGACGGGGCGTGGATTTCCTGATTGCCCACAGCGGTCCCAGGGAACACTGCGAACTGGATTTCTTCGGCGGCGAACCGCTCATGAACTGGCATGTGGTACAGCAGACCATTGATTATGTACATAAGCAGGAAAAGAAGCACCACAAGAAAATCAAAATGTCTCTGACTACCAATGGCATGCTGCTGGATAAGGAGAAGGTGAAGTATCTCACCGATAACCATATCAGCCTGATTCTGTCCCTGGACGGCAGAAAGGAAATGCATGACCGCATGCGGCCTGATGTGAACGGAAATGGCACCTATGATCAGATCGTAAAGAATCTTCAGTACTGCGTGGCTCACCGCAACGGGGAAGAATACTATGTGCGCGGTACCTTCACCAGGTACAATCTGGATTTCACCACCGACGTGGAGGATATGCTGGACCATGGCTTCCCGGCAGTATCCATGGAACCGGTGGTAGGGGAGGATACGGAATCCTATTCTATTAAGGAAGAGGACCTGCCCCGGGTGAAGGAAGAGTATGACCGCCTGGCCCAGCTCTTCATCCGCCGGGAAGAGGAGGGACGTCCTTTCTTCTTCTTCCATTTCAATATGGATCTCTGGAAGGGCCCCTGCCTTCCCAAACGTCTCCGCGGCTGCGGCGCCGGCCATGAATACCTGGCTGTGGTGCCGAACGGCGACATTTATCCCTGCCACCAGTTTGTAGGCCGGGAAGGCTATGTGCTGGGCAATGTGTACGAAGGGCTGAAGAACATGAAGATGATGCACGATTTCCGCACCAACCATGTATTCACCAAGCCGGAATGTGTGGACTGCTGGGCAAAATTCTTCTGCTCCGGCGGCTGTCATGCCAATAATGAGGCTTTTGCCGGCGACATCCATAAGCCCTATCATATTACCTGCGAAATCCAGAAGAAGCGCGTGGAATGCGCCATGATGATCCAGGCTTACAATCAGCTGAAAAAGCCAAGGGTCATGGCTCAGCCCGGCTCTTTTGAAGCTAAAAGAGAAGCGCAGGAAAAACTGCAGTAACGAAAGAAAAAGACCGCCAAAAGCGCGGGAAAAAGGGGTTTCTGTTTGCACAGAGCCCCTTTTTAATTTATAATATTCTTAAGTGTAGGCAAAATTTGGCAGCTCCTTAGAGCTGAAAAGAAATTGATAACAGGTTCTGAAGATGGATTTTCGTCAAAGGAGGATTCACTGATGAAATTAAAAAGACTGGCAGTCTGTGCGCTGGCGGCATGCATGATTGGCACCGGCGCCATGATACATGTAGATGCATTCAGCCTGGGCAGTGTCCTTGGCGGTGTGGCAAAGGTAGGAGGCATAGGCTTCCTTGTTTCGAAATATGGAGAATCAATTAACAGCGCCATCAACTCGGTGATGATGAAGGAAGGAGCCGGCACAAACTACGCCACCAAGGTGGTGCCTATTGTGAGTATCGGCAACAGCGGATATATCGGTGCTGCCCAGGTCATCGGCGATGCGGACCAGGTAGAGAAGGTAAAGGCTGTGGGTCAGCTGGAAGTCAGCTGGAACGACAAACTTTTCCGTATCAAAGGCCTGATTCCCATGGACAGTGTCAATCCAGCCTCCTTCAGCCGTGTGCAGGGAGTGGGCGTATCTGCAGTGATTGACGTACGAGTATAACGGAGGGTGATACTATGATAAAGAAAGCAATACTGGCAGCAGGAATTTCCCTTTTATGCCTGGTACCGGTTTATGCGGAAGAACCGGCTACCCTGACAGACCGGATTGACCGGGTGGACGAAGTCATTTACGGCAGTGCCCAGGACGGTTCCCTGATCAGCCGGGTGGACAATGCGGACAATCTGATTTATGGCACCGGAAATTCCTCAGCCAGCGGTCTGGACAACCGGATTACCAATCTCTACACCGATGTGGTGAAGAGTGATAACGATGCCCAGCCTTCCATTGTCACCAGAGTCAATGCCATGGAATATTATCTGACCGATGAAATCAAATCCGATTCCCTGAAAACCAGAATCGGGGATCTGGAAACCAAGGTATACGGCGCAGAAAAGAAGGGCGCTCTGGATCAGCGGCTGGCGAATCTGGAAAAATCGGTCTACGGTGACCAGCATTATGAAATGAAAACGGTGGAGCTGCCGGCCAATACAGTATTCAAGATTTCCTTAAACGATGATGTAAGCAGCAAGACGAACCAGGTAGGCGATCCGGTAACCTTTACGGTACAGGAAGATGTAAGTGTGGGTAATGTGCTGGTCCTGCCCAAGGGTTCCCAGGGAAGCGGCGTGGTGACTAAGGTGAGCCGTCCGAAAAGTTTTGGCAGAAGTGGTGCGCTGGACGTATCTTTTGACCAGGTTTTCTCTGTAGATGATGAAGTCATTCCTACTGTACTGGGACCGGAAGCTAAGGAAAAGCTGAAAATGGAAGCCGCTGCCGTAGGTGCATCCACCATCGGCGCCCTGGCCCTGGGCCCCATCGGTCTGGTGGGCGGGTTCTTCGTGAAGGGCAAGGATGTGAGCCTCCCGGCAGGAAGCACCCTTTACATTGAAACCCAGGAAGCCGTCACCACCAAGGGCCTGGAACTGACCAGCGGTGCGCCCAATGCGGTGATCCGGAAACGGGTGGTACGGTCTGCAGCAGCTCCTGAAGAAACGACGGCTGCCGCTTCGGACAATGAAGTCAAAGAGACCGCTTTACCGGCAGAAGCAGAGAAAAAGGCAGGAGCTGAAGTGAAGGAAAAGGCAGAAGCGAAGGCTGAGGAATCGGCCTCTGCCATGAATGAAAAAGCGAAGGCGGAATTGGAATCGGTACGGGAAAAAGATACGGAAAAGGATGCTGCCAAAGCAGCAGGTTCCAGTGAAGAGACGCCTTCTGTAGTGATCGTGAGAAATGATTAAATGAGGAAAACATACTTAAAACTGCTGGCCCCGCTCCTCTTCTCTTCTATGCTGGCTATGCCTGCAGGGGCAGAGGAACCAGGTGGCTTGGGGGAAGAAGCGGCGGAACCGGAAACTTCCTCTTCTGCATTGGTCTTTGATGCTAAAGGGGTAGCCCGGCCGGTCACCTCTTACGAGGCGGTCGAAGCAGCGGCATCTAGAGAAAAGCAGGATACAGCCAAAGCAAAAGACAAGGACAAAAATAAAAATAAGGATGGCCAGGAAGAAACGGCAGCAGACAGCGGGATTTCAGCGGAAAATCCCATGTATGTCACCGCTGACCGCATGCGCTATAACGATACCACCGGCGACGTGGATGCCATGGGCAAAGTGGTGATCCGGCACATGCTTGATACCTACCAGACAGAATATGTATATGGCAATTCCATTGCCCAGAAATACGTGATACCAGGAGAAGTGCACTGGGTCAATCCCACCACCCGCCTGAAGGCGGAAAGGGCCGATTATGATGCGGCTAAATCCGTAGGCCGTTTTGAAAAAATGGACGGCTGGGAATCGGGAACCTATTATTTCAAAGGTGCCAGCGGCGTGTATGACAGGAATGCCAATAAACTGGTGGTGGAAAAAGGGTATTTTACCACGAAACATGCCGTAGCCAAAGTACCGGATTATCGGATTGAGGCGGATTCCATCGATATTTACCCCAACGACCATTATGTGGCTCACAATGTGAAGCTCATGGCAAAGAATACCACCCTCATTACTCTTTCCAGCTATACCGGTTCCCTCAAGCGTGATGACAGTGAAGTGAGTCTGTGGTCTCTGATTCCACGCCCTGTTTTTGACAGCGATAACGGAATGGGACTCCATAATGAAATCACGGTGCCCCTGGACCATAATCCGGACCTGGCCTTTTATATGAAGAACCGCTGGTACACCAAATCCGGCTATAAACCGGATATGGGCGTACGCTACCGCACCCCTTTGGGCACCGCCCGCCTGCGCTATGCGGAAGAGGAAAGCTCTACCAATGATGACGGCGGTATCTGGGTAAAGAAGAGGCCTTCCCTGGAATTTGATACCAATCATTTCTATCTGGGAAAATCCCGTTTCTATACAGGAGCTCACGGGGAATGGGGTTACTGGGATGAAGACCACGGCGGCAGACACCCCAAGGGAGCCTATAAGGGCTTTGACCTTTACATTTCCGGCGACCCCTGGAAACTGGGGAAATTCATGAATTTCAGCTGGAAGGCAGGCTATGCGAAGGATTACTACAGTTATTCCAACAATATCCGCCGCAACAGCTATTACTCCCTGGGTCTTTCCGGCGGCTACGGTCCGCTGGCATCCTGGATCTACTATACGGACCGTGATCTGAAAGGCTACACTCCCTACTACTACGACAGCTACAGCAGTGAAAAACCGCTGAGCCTGGGATTCCGCTGGCAGGCCACCAGACTGGATGCCTTCAGCCTGGCCTGGACCATTGATACCGTGAACGGGCGTCTGGATCATCGGTACTGGACCTACTACAGGGATATGCATTCTTTCTATGCCTGGATCCGGTATGATGATATTGAAAAGGAAACCCGCTTCATGATTATGCCGAAGGACTTTAAGTTCTAAGGGACATAGTGTTACTGGTGAGCTGGTGGATTCTTCTTTATAAGATGGTTCTGTCTCTTTGGGAAAGGAGGAATCCCTATGGCCATACAGCGCAGATGGATTCTTCCTTTAGGCGCCCTGGCGGCGGTGGGCCTTACCCTTTGGGGCATTTACGGCGTGGGCACTGCAGGCACACTTCTTCCTGAAAAAAGGGCTGCCTCTTCTCCTGTGGAAGTTCTGCCGGAGGAAGAGGATGGCCTCTCCCTGAAATATGATGCTGCCCTCCATCGAAGGGGAAAGCCCTTGCAGGATCCTTTTCATGCCGATGCACTGGTGCCTGTAGAAAAGGGAAGGCCGCCGCTTCCGGTCGTAGAAGGAAGGGAAGAGGCCCCTGCCGGAAAGGCGCCGGAGCTGAAGAAAAAAGAGACATCCTCCGCCTCGGGGCTTCCGGTGCTGAAAGGAGTCATGGCTTATGGCTCTCAGCGGAGGGCCCTTTTGGAAATGGACGGAACTTCCATAGTTGTAAAGGAAGGAGAGAGGGCAGGTCCATGGGACGTATCGGACATTCAGGACAGAAAAGTGACCCTTGTTTCCGGAGGAAACAGTCTTACCTTGACCATACGTTAAGAGGGAGCAGCATTCTTTTATGCTGCGCCCTTTTTGCCTGTGTTCCCCTGGGTCTGGAGGCCAGGGAAGAGTCCTGGGACCGGCCCGTTCATGACATGGTGGCCGAGGAACTTTCCGGCGGCATGCAGCCATCCCCAAGGGAAGAGGCGCCTTCTGCCGTCAGAATTACTCCGTCTGCCAGGCGGGATTTCAGTCTCCATGTGGCCGGCGCTCCGGCCATGGAGGTCATCCGCACCCTGGCGGAAATGACAGGAAAGAACCTGGTATTTTCAGGAGATCTGACAGAAACAGTGACAGCCAGCCTGGACCATGTGACTCCGGAAGAAGCACTTTCTTCCATCCTTGCCTCCTGCGGCCTTTCTTCCAGAACGGAAGGGTCCACCCTCATTGTCTTCAACAGCAGGCTGGAAAAGAATGCGGTGTCCGGCACGCGGGCGTTCCGCCTGTCCTATGCCAATGCAGAGGAAGTGGCCCGGGGACTGGAAAAGGTGATGGACAAGGGAAAGGTCACTTTCAGCCCTTCTGCAAATACGGTCATTGCCAGCGGTACGCCCCGGGAGCTCATGCAGGCGGAAAGCCTGGTGAAAGTGCTGGATGTGCCGGAAAAACAGGTGAAAGTGGAAGCGGAAGTGGTAGCCGTCAATAAAAGCTATGCCAAAGACCTGGGCATTGACTGGGATTTCAAAAGTCTTACAGGCAGTGCTTCCTATGACCGGGACAGCTGGAGCGAACAGCATTATGTCACCGATGACAGCGGCCACATTCTCTTCGACAGCGACGGCAATCCAAGGGTCCGGAATATAGAAAGAAACGGCTGGGATGTGACCATTCCCGATGGCTATGCCGGTATTTCCTATGGCCGGTCTCTTACGGGCCATCCCTATACCTTTTTCTTTCAAGCCAAACTGAATGCCCTGGTAACCAGGGGGAAGGCCAAAGTACTGGCCCGGCCCAGCGTGGTGACCATGAACGGCAGGGAAGCGGAAATCCTCATAGGCAGCCGCATCCCGGTGATTGTGGAACATATGGAAAACGGGGTCAAAACCACGGCGACAGAATACAAAGATGCCGGCATCAAACTGACCTATACACCTATTATCAGCAGAAATGATGAAATCACTGCCGATGTTCATGCGGAAGTGGCCACGCCCTACCTGGTGCCGGAAATGAAGGCCTATCGCATTATTACCCGCTCCGCCAACACCATGGTGCGGCTGCAATCAGGTGACATGCTTACCATTGGCGGACTTATCGATAAAGAACAGGCCAAAACCATGAGAAAGGTGCCGATTCTGGGAGACATTCCCTTACTGGGCCGGCTTTTCCAGAGCCGCAGTACGTCTACGGAGGAATCGGAAATCGTTATCGTCATTAAGGCAGATATTGTGAAGTAAATAGAAGAGCTATAGTTTCTGATTGCCCGGGGTCTGAACCCTTTTAAACCTTATGAATCCTTTTATATACAAGTGAGAAAGAAATGGCAGTTTTAAAAATCAGCGGATTATCAAAATCCTTTGGAATCAAAACAGTTTTTGAAAACGTTTCCTTTGAAGTAAGGAGCGGCGAACGAATCGGCCTTGTAGGTGCCAATGGCGCCGGCAAGACCACTCTTTTGAAGTGCATTATGGGCGCGGAGGAAGCGGACAAGGGCTCCGTGAAAGCCAGTGATGGCGCCATTATCGGCTACCTCCGCCAGGATTTCAACTATACCAGCCATACGATCCGGGAGGAAATGGAAGACGCCTGGAAGGATGTGCTCTATTACAAAGACCGGATGGAGACTTTGGCCAGGGAGCTGGAAAGCAGTAAAAGCGATGAGAAACTGGTGGAAGCCTATGGCCGTGCGGAAGCCCGCTTTGAATTTCTGGGAGGCTATGACTATGAATCCACCACCCGGAAAATTCTGACAGGCCTGGGATTTTCCGATGATGACTGGGACCGGGATATCCATTCCTTCTCCGGCGGGCAGAAGGTCAGAATCAACCTGGCTGCTGCTTTTGTGCGTCATCCCGATTTCCTCCTTCTCGATGAACCGACGAACCATCTGGACATGGGCATGCTGGAATGGCTGGAGGAGTACCTTCGCTCCTACAAAGGCGGTATCCTCATGATTTCCCATGACCGCTATTTCCTGGACGGTGCAGCTACAGGAATCATTGATCTGGAGAATCACCATATCCGTTCCTTCCGCGGCGGCTATACCCGGTATATGGAAACGAAGGAAAACCAGGACCGGGCCTATGAGAAAGCCTATGAAAAACAGCAGGAACATATCAAGGAGACTGAGGAATACATCCGCCGCTACAAAGCAGGCATCAAAGCCAAGCAGGCCAGGGGGCGTCAGTCCCAGCTGAACCGGCTGGTGAGGCTGGAGAAACCGGTGCACCAGGCATCCCTTCGTTTCCATTTTGACCCGCCTCAGGAATGCGCAGATAAGGTGCTCGATGTGCTTCGGGTAGAAGGATCCTATGGCAGTCATATCCTTTTCAAGGATCTCACCATCCATATCAAAAAGGGAGAAACAGTGGGACTCATCGGCCCCAACGGCGCAGGCAAGACCACCATCCTGAAAATGATTACGGGAGAGAAGAAGCCTGATACCGGTTTTATCCAGCTGGGCAATAATGTGAAAATGGGTTACTATTCCCAGGAACAGGAACGACTCCATCCGAAGCTCACAGTGCTTGACGAAGTGCGGGATACATTCAACTTCGGTGAAAAAGAAGCCCGTAACATTCTGGGCATGTTCCTCTTCCGGGGAGATGACGTATTCAAGACGGTAGGCATGCTTTCCGGCGGCGAAAAGGCCCGCCTGTCCCTGCTCTGCCTCTTCCTGGAAAAGCCGAATTTCCTCATTCTTGATGAACCGACGAACCATCTGGATATTCCCACCAGGGAAATCATGGAAGATGCCATCGAGGCCTTTGGCGGCACCTGCCTGGTGGTATCCCATGACCGCTATTTCCTGGATAAAGTGGCAGACCGGATTCTGGAACTGGATCACGGAAAGCTCACAGAATACCTGGGCAACTACAGCTACTACAAGGAAAAGAAACAGGACCTTGAGGCTTTTGAAAAGGACAGGAACGGTAAAGAGGAAGAAGAAGAGAAAGAGAAGGAAGAAAAGCCCCGGGAAAATGAGCACCAGGTGAAGACCGAGGTTTCCGCCGCCGATGTATCCAAATTAAGTCATGTGGAAATGGAAATCGGGCGGCTGGAAGCAACCATGAAAATGTACACGGTGCAGATGACCATGAATCCTGATCAGTATGCAGAACTGGCCGATGAGTATGAGGAAGCGAAAAAGAAGCTGGACAAGCTGTATGAGAAGTGGGACGAACTGGCGGAAAAGACAGAGTCCTGAATGCTCACGGTTAAGGGCAGTCAAAAAAATCCTGAAAAGCAGAAGCTTTTCAGGATTTTTGATTGCCCTTTTATCCCACCAGATTCAGAAGGGCCAGCACAATGGTGCCGGGGACTCCGAAGAGGGCCACCACAATGCCATGCATGGTGGTAAGGGTCATATGGGTGATTCCGATGGTATTCAGCAGCCAGAAGAGAAGACCGCCCATAATGATATTGCCGATGATTTTCTTCACAAATCGGGCAAAGAGGAAGAACGCCACAATGATGACGATGACACTGGTAATGCCATATCCGCCCAGGGCGCCTAAAGATTCAATCATGGTATCAGATTTCCTTTCTGTTTTCCACGGCTCCCGCCAGGGTGATGCCGTCAGTATAGCCTACGGCGCCGCCGGCAGGAATGCCCCTGCCGATGCGGGTGACTTTGATGCCCGACGGTTTGATGAGCCGGGAAAGATAGTAGGCCGTGGCTTCACCTTCCGTATCTGGATCCGTGGCAATGATGACTTCTTTCACATCGTTCTTCTCCAGCCGTTTCAGGAGTTCCTTGATTTTCAGCTGCTCAGGACCTATGCCGTCCAGAGGAGAGAGAACGCCGTGAAGAACGTGGTACAGGCCGTGGTATTCCTGACTCTGCTCCATGGCGGTCACATCCTGGGGCTGTTCTACCACGCAGATGATGGAATGGTCACGGCGGTCATCACTGCAGATGTCGCAGGGGTCCGAGGTGGCCAGATTGCAGCAGGTAGAGCAGTAGCATACCCTGCTCCTGGCATGGCGGATGGTATCCAGAAATAGATCCACTTCCTCCTGGGGACGTTCCAGCATGAAGTAAGCCAGACGGCGGGCGCTTTTTACGCCGATGCCGGGAAGCTTTCTGAACTGCAGGGCTACTTCTTCCAGATCTTTATTCATCAGAACATGCCGCCGGGAAGGCCCAGGCCTCCGGTAACCTGGCTCATGCTCTTCTGTACCATTTCATCGGCTTTCTTGCCGGCTTCGTTGACAGCGGTGGTGATGAGGTCTTCCAGCATTTCCGGATCTTCCGGATCGATGGCATCTTTAGCGATTTTCAGTGCGGTAATCTGCTTTTCACCGTTCATGGTGAGGGAAACGGCGCCGCCGCCTACGGATACGTCAACGGTCTGTTTCTTCAGCTCTTCCTGTTTCTTCTGCAGTTCTTCCTGCATTTTCTTCGCTTTTTTCAGCATGTTCTGCATCTGTGCTTTATTTCCAAACATAATGAATCCTCCTTAAGGTAATATTGAATCAATTTTCTGTTTCATGATTCAGTCTTTTCATATATATCACAGTCTGCCATGATTTTCAAGGCTTCATTTAAAGACGGATCCTTCAGGTCCTTCTCCGGAATATGGTCTCTGGAAACAGGGCGGTAGTCCTGCATCGGTTTTTCTGCCATCTCAGTGGAAGGAGAGGAGGGGGCTGCCTTTGGGGCAGACTGAAGCAGGGCAAAAGCTGCTGCTTCTTCCTCACCGCCCTTCAGCACTGTATGCATCTGGATGGGAGAACCGGTGACTTTAGCAAAGGCTTCGGCGGCTACCTTCTGGTAGGACTTATTATTTCCTGCAGCCACCAGAAACTGCTGGGGCGCAGACACGATGGCCCTGGTATGGGTGCAGTAAATGAGGGTGCTCTTCCGAAGGCAGGTGAAGACATCGATACGGCGGATGGACATGAAATAGGACAGTACCTTCTGCCAGATGGCAGGGTAGGTCTTCGGGTCTATGAGAGAAGCATCAGGTTGGGATGATGGTGCTGCCGCCGGCTGGCCTGGCATGTTTTCAGCCGGTCCGGCTGCCGGCATGGGGGCAGGGGCTCGGGGCGTTTCCCTGACCGGCGGCCTATCCTTTCTCTGCACTGCCGGCCTTGGGGGCATATCTGAGGGAGCCGATGGCTCCGGAGCAGGAAAAGCAGCCGGCGTAGCAGGTATGGGTGATGCGGGAACCGGGGCAGGAGAAGAAGGTGCGGCAGGGTAGGAAGGAGCCGGCCCAGAAACCGGGGCCGGTGATGGAGATTGCGGGATGGACAGGGCGCCGCGCTTCAGGCGCGACACCTCTTCTTCCAGCTGGGCTACCCGCTGGGCCAGGGAATCCAGGGATTTAGACCCTTTCATGCGGCAGAGATGGAGAAGACCCATTTCGGCGCTGAGCCTTGGTGATGAACTCCGTTTCGTTTCATGGAGGGCTTCGTGGAGATAGTCAAAGAGGGAGTCCAGGTAAGGTGCAGGAAGGCGGGATGCATCGGAACGAAGCGTTTCCACCTTCCCTCCGTACTGGGAAAATTCCGGCGCCTTTGGATTGACCTTGCAGATCATCAGGTTTCTGAAATGTTCCAGAAGGTCACGAAGAATGGAGGCCGGCTCTTTTCCTCCCTGCAGGATCCGGTAAAAGAGGGACAGGGCGGAAGAGCTGTCACCGTTGAAGATATGATGGGAGAGATCCAGAATCATATCCTTTCCTGTGAGGCCCAGAAGGTCATACACCGCCGGCGCGTCAAGAACTTTGGATTCCGAGGCCGAGGAGCACTGGTCCAGCAGGGACAGGGCATCGCGAAGGCCGCCGTCTGCCCGGACTGCAATGAGGTCTGCCGCCTCTTCCGTCAGGGGAAGATGACTTTCTTTGGCAATATAGAGAAGATGGTTTTTGATATCCTCCACGGAAATCCGGTGGAATTCATACCGCTGGCACCTGGAAAGAATGGTGAGAGGAATTTTTTCCGGTTCCGTGGTGGCCAGAATAAAGAGCACATGGGACGGCGGTTCCTCCAGCGTTTTCAGGAGGGCATTGAAGGCTTCCTTGGTGAGCATGTGTACTTCATCGATAATGTATACCTTCTTCCGGCTCACTGCCGGCAGGGTGCGCACCGATTCCCGAAGGGCCCGGATTTCCTCAATGCCGCGGTTGGAAGCGGCATCGATTTCATAGACATCCAGACTGGAGCCTGCATTGATTTCCCGGCAGCTCTGGCATTCATTGCAGGGATTCACGCCGTTTGGATGAAGGCAGTTCACCGCTTTGGCCAGGATTTTGGCCATACTGGTCTTTCCTGTACCCCGGGGGCCGGAAAAAAGATAAGCATGAGCCAGACGGTCCTGCTCGATGGCCCGCTGGAGCGGTATGGAAATATGCTTCTGCCCCACCACCTCAGTAAACGTGCGGGGCCTCCATTTTCGATATAATGCTAAATAAGCCATAAATAACCTCCCGGCAGGAAAGATGAAAAAGGATTTGTAAGGATTCCGGAACTGAATTCTTACCTTATTAATTATTATTACTATTATACAATACAGCAGGGAAAACCAGACATAAAAAAAGCCTTGCAGTCCTCATTTATGACAGCCTCCAGGATGCACCGTGTCACATGAAAAGGGCCACTTACGGCTGCTTCCTCTCGGACCTGACCGGGTTCATGGGATTTCATTGCACGGGGCCCGGAGACTGCCATAAATCAGTACTGCAGAGCCACGTACTATATTATACAGCATTATGGGGAAAATGCAATATGTGAAATAGTGGGCTGGTGAGTTAGTGGACTAGTGGTGGACTAGTGGTCCCCAGCCCCAATCCTCACCAGCTCACCAGCTCCCTAGCCCACTAGTTCACTAGTCCGCTAGTCCACTAGTTCACTAGTTCACTAATTTATCACTACGAACATTTTACAAACGGGGAAAGTATTGTATAATAATAAAAATTATTGCAATTTGACGATATGGGAAATTGTCAAAAGAGAGAGGATGATTTATATGTCTCAAACAGTATGGTCCCTGGTGCCTCCTGTAGTTACCATTATTCTGGCACTGGCCACCAAGGAAGTGTACATGTCTCTTGCCATAGGTATCTTTATCGGTGCCTTCATGTTTGCAGGATTCAGTATACTGGGTGCTATCGACACCATGTTCCACATTATGTCGGACAAGGTGGGAAGCAATGTGTATATCCTTGTATTCCTTGTCCTTCTGGGGATTATGGTGGCGGCCATCCAGAAGTCCGGTGCTTCTCAGGCCTACGGTGATTATGCAGCCCGCACCATTAAAGGAAAGAAGAGCGCTCTTTTCGTAACCATGGCTCTTGGTATCCTGATTTTCATTGATGATTACTTCAACTGCCTCACCGTGGGTACTGTTATGCGCCCTGTGACAGACCGGTTTAAGATTACCCGTGCGAAACTGGCCTATATTATTGATGCCACTGCAGCGCCGGTATGTATCATTGCTCCGGTTTCCAGCTGGGCTGCTGCTGTTACCTCCTCTCTTCCGGAGGGAAGTTCCATTGATGGATTTGCGCTTTTCCTGGAAACCATTCCTTTGAACCTTTACGCCTGGCTCACCCTGATTTTCATGATTATCCTCATCGCTTCAGGCCATGATTTTTCCCGTATGGCCAGGTATGAAAAGCAGAGCGGCGGCACACTGGTGATTCCTGCGGAATATGCCGATGATGAAGGAAGCGCGCCGGTGGGAAATGGGAAAATCATCGATCTCATCCTTCCGCTGGTGGTCCTTATCGGCGGCTGCGTGTTCGGCATGCTTTATACCGGCGGCATTCTGGAAGGAAAGGGCGTGGCAGAAGCCTTTGCGAACTGCGAATCTGCCAGAGGCCTCGTTATCGGTTCTTTCATTGCCCTGGTATTTACCTTTGTGTTGTACATTCCCAGAAAGGTTTTAGACTTCAGCACTTTCTGCAGCTGCTTTGTAGAAGGTTTCAAACAGATGACTTCTGCCATTATGATCCTGTCCCTGGCCTGGACCCTGTCCGGCATTGTAGGTAAGGATTACCTGAACATCGGCGGCTATGTAGGAAGCGTGGTGGCTGATAACGCCACCATTGCCATTCTGCTGCCGGCCCTGTTCTTCCTGGTGGCCATTGGCCTTGCTTTTGCTACCGGTACTTCCTGGGGCACCTTCGGCATCCTCATTCCTATCGTACTGGCTATCGTGTCCAATGATACCCATCTTATGATTATGACGGTGGCTGCTGTGCTGGCCGGTTCTGTAGGCGGCGACCATGTATCGCCTATTTCCGATACCACCATTTTGGCCTCGGCCGGGGCCCAGTGCCATCACATAGACCATGTGTCTACCCAGATTCCCTATGTTCTCGTGGTGGCTGTGAGCTGCGTGGCCGGCTACCTGGTGGATGGCATTACAGGAAACGGCATTCTCGGAGATTTGACAGGTCTGGTATGCATGCTCATTATTATGGGATTTTTCCTGAAATTTAAATCCTCTAAAAACGCGGATTGACAGGCGATATAAAAAGCATCGTTGATGTTCTCATCAATGATGCTTTTTTGTATCATGAATCAGCGATTCTTTATCTTGTATACAAGGCTTACCAGAGTAAGGATGGCGGTAAAAGCGGTAATGGTCATGGACCAGGCAATGCCTATGTGCATGTAACCTGCAAGGGAGAAGTCCCAGGAAAAGTACATGATGGTAATGATGGCAGCCGCTATGCAGGCAATGGCCAGCATGGCGGGCTTTTCCCGGTACGTGACCAGGAAGAAAATGGCTGAAAGGTACCCGGCAGCTCCGGCGGCAGACAGGACATTGTCATGGTAGAGGACCAGGGATACGATGGACAGGATAAAAGCGTATTTCATGAGAACTCCTTTATTTTACAAGTTTCTGGAAATCGGCATCGCCATGGAGCCACTGGAAGTGGTCCTGGGCGGCAGCCTGGGGCTTTACGTTTTTCGGGTCCAGATCAACTGCTTTTTTCAGATATTCCAAAGCCTTTGCCTTGTCCCTTTTATCAGCGTAGTTGGTGGCAATGCCGTAGTAGGACCAGGTGTTATGGGGATCCTTATCCAGCACCTTCTGGAAGAAGCGGATGGATTCATCGTAGTGTTTCCCCAGTTTCTGGGCCATGGCCATATCGAAATAAGCCTGTACGTAGTCCGGGTTGATGGAGAGGGATTTTTGGATGGTCCCAATGCCTTCTTCCGGTGATATATCAAAGGCCTGGATAATGCCTTTCAGAGAAAGGGCTTTGTAATTTTCGCCGTCTTTCTCCAGAGCCTGATTGGCAAGTTCCAGGGCATGGAGATGATCTCCTTTTCCGTAGGCAGTAACTGCTTTCCGGTAAATCTGTTCCGATTCCTCGTTAATCTGGTGGACAGAAGGGACAGCAGCAGAAGAAGCAGCAGCCGGAGAGGGGGAGGGAGCCTTTGAAGAACCGCATCCGCCGGCGGAAAGGGCAGCCGTTATCATAAGGGCGGCCAGAATAATGGATTTCATAGAAACTCCTTTATTTATTATGAAAATGGAAATGGAACCAGTATAATGAATGTATAAGACCGGGGAATTTCCCGTCGGTTCCTATTATTATAGCAGAAATAGAAGGAGGATTATCATGAGTTCCTACGCATTCATTACAGGCGCTACCAGTGGTATCGGCCTTGCCGGTGCCAAAGCGCTGGCAGCCAAGGGGTATGGACTGGCTCTGGCTGCCAGAAATAAAGAAAAGCTGGAAGAGGTAAAAAAAGAAATCGAGGGGGCCATGGCTGTGCCGGTTGCCTGCTTTGAGCTGGATGTGAGGGATGCCGATGCCATCCGTGAGGTGGCTTCCCGCTGCCTTGCAGAACTGGGTGCGCCCCGCATTCTTCTGAATGATGCCGGCTTGGCCAGGGGACTGGAACCTTACGGGGAGACAAAGGAAGAAGATATTCTCCAGATGATTGATACCAATATCAAAGGTCTCTTTCTGATGACCCATGCCTTCCTTCCAGCCATGCTGGAAAAGAATGAGGGCCATATTATCAACCTGGGCTCCACAGCCGGCCTCTATGCCTATGCAGGGGCAGCGGTATACTGCGCTACCAAGGCAGCGGTGAAAACATTCAGCGATGGTGTCCGCATCGATGTCATAGACAGTGATATCAAAGTGACCACCATCCAGCCGGGCATTGTGGAGACTCCTTTCAGCGAAGTCCGTTTCCATGGCGATAAGGAAAGAGCAGCCCGGGTATATGAAGGCGTAGATGCGCTGCAGGCAGAAGATATTGCCAATATCATTGCCTTCGTAGCAGACCAGCCCAAACGGGTGCAGATCAGTGATGTGGTCATCATGGCCAACCAGCAGGCTACGGGCTTCATGGTAAGCAAGAAGAAGAAATAGTATCCTGTCGGTATGAGTTGCATTCGTGTCATGCCGGATGGGAAACCTTTCGCAAGCAGTTTCCTGTTGGTAAGGATAGCCTTGGTGTCACGCCGAATAGGAAACTTTTCGCCAATAGTTTCCTGTCGGTAAGAAACACCAAAGCGTCAAGCCGTGTCAAGCCGGACAGAAAACTTTCAAAAAACATTTGCTTTTTCCCATCCGCTCTTGTATAATAAATAAGCTTGTTATTTTACAAGTAACTTCCTGGCCCGCAGCGAGTGCGGGACATAGGTCCGAAAAGGAGGCGAATTTCGTGAAAAAGTATGAAGTTATGTTCATTGTGAATGCAGCTAATGATGAAGTTATCAAGGCTGCTGTCAAACTGGTACAGGACACCATTACCAGAATCGGTGGTACCATTGACAATACTGATGAATGGGGCAAACGTCATCTTGCGTACGAAGTCAAGCATCAGAGTGAAGGATACTACGTAGTAGTTGATTTCCAGGCTGACCCGGCGCAGATTAAAGAACTTGACCGCGTTATCAAGATTCATGAAGAAATTATCCGTCATATCATTGTAAAACAGGATGACTAAGAGGTAGCACAATGAATTCAGTTCAAATCTTGGGAAATCTTGGACGGGATCCGGTGATTCGTGCAACGAAGACCGGCCGTTCCGTAGCATCGTTTTCTGTAGCAGTAAGCCGTACCTATACAACCCCCCAGGGTGAACAGCGGGAGCTTACAGACTGGATTAATGTTGTTGCCTGGGGTCCCCTGGCAGAAGCTGTTGGAAATCAGCTGAAAAAAGGCACCCGTGTATTTGTGGAAGGACGGATTTCCAGTCGTTCCTATGATGCTCAGGATGGCACAAAGAGATATGTAACAGAAGTTGTGGCCAATACCATTGCCATTCCAATCGGCACTCCGCGCAATTCTTCCTACGGTCCGCAGCAGGGAGGTTCCTTTGGCGGCGGCTTCGGTGGAAATAATGGCGGTTTCGGTGGAAACGGTTATAACGGCGGAAATGGCGGTTATAACAACAATCCAGCCGGACAGGGAGGCCAGCCGGGAGGAAATTTTGGACAGTTCGGTACGTCGTCCAAAGATGAAGATATTCCGTTCTGATATGCATTGATTTTGGAGGATATAGAAAAGCATGATTAGAAGAGATAGAGTAAGAAGACCGAGAAGAAAGGTCTGCCAGTGCTGCGTAGATCACGTAGACACCATTGATTATAAGAACGTTGCTGCACTGCGTCGTTTCGTTTCCGAAAGAGGCAAGATTCTGCCCCGTCGTGTAACCGGAACATGCGCAAAGCATCAGCGCAAAATCAATCTCGCTATTAAGAGAGCAAGAGCTATTGCTCTGCTTCCTTTCAGCGCTGACTGATGACCGTCAAAGGTCCCCGCTCAGGCGGGGGCTTTTTTGTTTCCCATTGACAAGTCAACCTTTCATGGATATACTGAAATATATTCATAAAGTGCAACGAAGCTCTTGTTTTCCCCCCCCAGGGGATAACAGGAGCTTTTTTGCTTAGGGGAAGTGCCTCTTTCATGAATGGAGACGATACCCGTTGTTTCCGCATGAATGGTGCTTCATTTTTTATATTTGGGGGTGGCTTATGAATCAGTCAGAAGGATTTGGAAAGAAATATGGCCTGTTCCTGGCATTGGCTGCCATGGCACTGGTGTACCTCTTCCCGACTCCTGTGGATCTGCCTACCCAGGGACACCGGCTCATCGGTATCCTTGTGTTTGCAGTCATTATCTGGATGACCGAAGGAGTTTCCTATCCGGTCAGTGCGTTTGTTATTGTGGTGTTTATGGCATTTTCTCTGGGCATGGCGCCTAATCCCGCCAAACCGGAGACTCTTCTTGGCACCGGGAAAGCCCTGCAGATGGGGCTTTCCGGATTCTCCACTTCAGCCTGGGCTCTGGTGGCAGGTGCCATGTTCCTGTCGGCAGGCATGATGATTACGGGTCTGGATAAGCGTATCGCCCTGGTGGTTATGTCCCATATCGGCGTGAAATCCAGCCATCTGGTGATTGGCGTCATTTTCGTGGGATTCCTGCTTTCCTTCTTCGTTCCCTCTACTACGGCCCGTGTATCCTGCATGGTGCCTATCGTGGTAGGCATTATCCGGGCCTTTGGGCTAGAGAAGGGCTCCACCTTTGCTGCTGTGCTCATGATGGCAGTGGCCCAGGCCGATTCCCTCTGGAATATCGGTATCAAGACCGCAGCTGCCCAGAACATGGTGGCCATCGGATTTATCCAGCAGGTACTGGGCAAGGATATCAGCTGGCTGGAATGGTTTATCGCCGCTGCTCCCTATGCAGCCATTATGTCGGTGGTGCTTTATTTCCTCCTTATTCATGTTATGCCTCCGGAAGTGAAAGAAATGCCCGGCGGCAGGGAAGCATTGGAAAAAATGCTGAAGGACCTGGGGCCTGTTTCCCGGGATGAAAAGAAACTGCTTCTGATTTCGGTGCTGCTCCTTTTCTTCTGGGTAACGGAGAAGAAACTTCATCCCTTTGATACTACCACCGTCACCATTACCGGTATTATGCTCATGATGCTTCCAAAAGTGGGATTTATGACCTGGAAACAGGCAGTCCCCCATATCAACTGGGGCACTGTCACCCTTTTCGGCGTAGGCATCAGTCTGGGCACGGCTCTTCTGAAATCGGGGGCTGCCATCTGGCTGGCCAATCATTTCGTGGCCCTCTTCGGCATGGAAACCATGTCTCCTCTTGTGGTCATTGCGGTGCTGGCCTTCTTCCTCACCATTATCCATCTGGGCTTTGCCAGTGCCACAGGGCTGGCATCGGCCATGATTCCGATTGTCATTGCGGTTCTTCAGAGCGTGAAGACGCCGGGCATTGATGTGCTGGGCATGACCATGATTCTTCAGTATACCATCTGCTTCGGCTACATCCTGCCGGTGAATGCCCCGCAGAATATGATCGCCTACAGCACTGGATACATTACATCCAAGGATTTCCTCATTACCGGAATTCCTTTCACCGTGCTGGCTTATGCCATGATTCTTGTATTCCCTGCCACTTACTGGCACTGGCTCGGATATGTGGGATAAGGAGAGGTGGATGGTAGAGGTCAGACATCAGACTGTGTTATGTGCTAACCTTACCGCCCCATCGTCATTCTGAGCGAAGCAAAGAATCTTGGTTCCCGCTAACATTGACTTCGACTGGTTCACTAGTCCACTAGTCTACTAGCTCACTAGTTCACTAGTCCACCAGCTCACTAAAAAGCACTTCCTTCGGGAGGTGCTTTTTTACATGGAAAAATGGAAAAGAAAGGGAGAAAGTCTTGACAGGGAGGGGCATGAATGATATTCTAATAACGTAAGTTAGCACTCGAGACCAATGAGTGCTAATAACAAGGTGATAATGATGGCAGCACGCAGAACAAACAAGAATGAACCCCACGTTGGGGCCAATGAACTGAATGAAAGAAAAAGAAAAGTACTGTGGGCCGTTGTACAGGATTATGCGGATACCGCTGAACCGGTAGGCTCCAGGACCATTGCGAAGAAGTACAATCTGGGCGTCAGCAGCGCCACCATCCGCAATGAAATGCAGGACCTGGAGGATGAAGGATATCTGGAACAGCCCCATACTTCGGCAGGACGTATCCCTTCCATCAAGGGATATCGTTTTTACGTGGACTGGCTCATGCAGCCGGCTCCCGTTTCCAGTGAAGAAAAATCCATGATTGACAGCATGCTCCTGGATCATGTGACCAAGGTGGATGAGATTTTCCGCAACATGGCAAAGGCGGTATCATCGCTCACCCATAACCTGTCTGTGGCAACGTCAGCGGGAATCAAGAAGAAATTCAACTATATCCGATTCCTTCCCCTGGATGGAGAAAGAGCCATTCTACTGGTCGTTACAGACCGGGGAGATGTGTCCAATGCAGTGGTGGAAATCCCAAAGGGAAGTACCTTTGATGAAATGCAGCTGCTGGCAGACAGGATGAACCATTTCCTCCACGGCCGTGACATTGACAGCATGGATGAGAAAGAAATCCTTACCTTCCAGAAAGATATAGAAAAGAATCTCAGCCCCTATGTGAATGTGTTCAAAACCCTGCAGCGGGTATTGACCCCGCAGCAGGAAGTCTATTCCGGCGGTGCATCCCAGCTGATTGAGCAGCCGGAATTCAAGAATGTGGAGAAAATGCAGGATATCCTGAACCTTTTGGAACAGCGGGACATGCTGGAAAGCATGCTTCTCTCCAGTTCAGACCAGCCCATTGCGGTCCATATCGGCACGGAGAACCCCATGAAATCCCTTTCGGACCTGTCCATTGTGAGAGCCCAGTTTTCCTCGGGCGGCAGGGTCATCGGATCGGTGGCAGTGCTGGGACCTACCCGGATGCAGTACAGCAAGATTATCGGTATGATGCGGTTTATGCAGGATAGACTGGATCAGCTTTTGAAGAATAAAGAATGAGACAAGGAGGCTCCCGTATGAAAAATGAAGAAGTCAAAGTGAAAGTGAATGCGGAAGAACCAAAATCTGAAAAGAGCGCAGACAGAAAAGACGCGGAAAAGGCTAAAAAGCCTACGGCCAAAGAACTGGAGCAGCAGGTGATTTTCCTCACAAAACAGGCCGCCGATGCCCAGAAAAAGGCAAGGGAAGCGGAAGACAAGGCAAAGTCTGAGGAAGTCAAGCTGCAGACCGCCCTGTCCCAGTACGTACGGCTGCAGGCGGATTTCGACAATTTCCGCCGCCGCACGAAAGACAACGAAGCCAAAGCGGCAGACACCTACAAGGCGGAAACGCTGAAATCCTTCCTTCCGGTACTGGACAACTTTGAACTGGCCCTTTCCCATATGAAAAAAGATGGTTCCGGGGAGGCCTATCTGAAGGGATTTGAACTTCTCCAGAAACAGATGGTCAAAATTATGAATGACTTTGGCGTCAAGGAAATTGAAGCCAAAGGAAAACCTTTTGATCCCCATTTCCATGAGGCCGTTATGATGGTTGCATCCGATGAAATGGATGATGAAACCATTGCCCTGGTTTTCCAGAAGGGCTATCTTTATAAAGATACCGTTTTAAGGCCTGCCAAGGTACAGGTTGTGAAAAACAGCTGACATTGGCAGTCACATAGAATTTCCTGTTTTCCATTAGAAATACATGCATGAAAGGAGACATTTTAAATGTCAAAAGTAATTGGTATTGATTTAGGTACGACAAACTCCGTTGTTGCAGTGATGGAAGGCGGCGAGCCTGTCGTTATTCCTAACGCTGAAGGCTCTCGTCTGACTCCTTCTGTGGTAGGTTTCTCCAAGAACGGGGAACGCCTGGTAGGCCAGCTGGCCAAAAGACAGGCTGTGTCCAACCCGGACCGCACCGTAGTTTCCATTAAACGTCATATGGGCAGCGATTACAAAGTCACCATTGACGGCAAATCCTACACACCCCAGGAAATTTCCGCTATGATTCTGCAGAAGCTGAAGGTGGATGCAGAAGCATATCTGGGCGAAAAAGTCACAGAAGCTGTTATTACCTGCCCGGCATACTTCACCGACAGCCAGCGCCAGGCTACCAAGGATGCCGGCGCCATTGCAGGCCTCAAGGTTCTGCGTATCATCAACGAACCGACCGCATCTGCCCTGGCTTACGGCCTTGATAAGATTAAAGACGGCAAGGAACATCGCTTCCTGGTTTACGATCTGGGCGGCGGCACCTTCGATGTGTCCATCCTTGATCTGGCAGACGGCGTATTTGAAGTAGAAGCTTCCAGCGGCAACGGCCATCTGGGCGGTGATGATTTCGATGCCCGCGTGATGGACTGGATTGCAGATACCTTCAAGAACCAGAACGGCTTCGAACTGAAACGGGATCCCATGACCAACCAGAGACTGAAGGAAGCTGCTGAAAAGGCAAAGATCGAACTGTCCTCTGTTATGTCCACCGACATCAACCTGCCCTTCATTACCATTGATTCCAATGGCCAGCCGGTTCACTTCGATGCTACTCTGACCCGTGCCGTATTCGACCAGATTACGGAAGACCTGGTACAGGCTACCGTAGAACCTATGGAAAGAGCCATGAAGGATGCCAACCTCACCATTGACGACATTGATAAGATCCTTCTGGTAGGCGGTTCTTCCCGTATTCCGGCCGTACAGACCCTGATTCGCAACAAATTCCATAAAGAACCATCCAAGGGTGTAAACCCTGATGAATCCGTAGCAGTCGGTGCTGCTATTCAGGCCGGTGTTCTCAAAGGCGAAGTCAAAGATGTACTGCTTCTCGATGTAACTCCGCTGTCCCTGGGCATTGAAACCCTGGGCGGTGTATTCACCACTATGATTAAGAGAAATACCACCATTCCTACATCCAAGACCCAGGTATTCTCCACCGCTGTCGATAACCAGCCTTCCGTTGATATCCATGTTCTTCAGGGTGAACGTCCCATGGCTGCCGATAACAAGACACTGGGCCGCTTCGAACTGAGCGATATTCCGCCGGCTCCACGGGGAGTTCCTCAGATTCAGGTGACCTTCGATATCGATGCCAACGGCATTGTTCATGTTTCCGCCAAAGATCTGGGCACCGGCAAGGAACAGAAGATTGATATTACCTCTTCCTCCGGCCTCTCTGATGAAGAAATCAAGAGAATGCAGGATGATGCCAAAGCCCATGAAGCAGAAGACAAGAAACGCAAAGAAGCCATTACGGCCAAGAATAATGCAGAAGCCCTCATTTACCAGGCTGAAAAGACAGTGAAGGAACTGGGAGACAAAGCAGACCAGGGCAAAGTCAAGGAAGTCAATGATGCCATTGCCAAACTGAAAGAAACCCTGAAAGGCGACGACACCGAAAAGATCAAAGCCGATGCAGAAGCTCTCACCAAACCGCTCCATGAACTGACTGAAAAACTGTACCAGCAGGCACAGCAGGCTCAGCAGGCACAGCAGCAGGCCCAGAATACCGGAGCCCAGCAGGGACCCCAGGCCGGAGCTAAAAAAGACAAGGACAATGTGGTAGACGCAGACTATAAAGTTGTCAATGACGACGATAAGAAATAAGGAATAGTGTGATTTCTTTATGGCAGACAGCAAGGATTATTATGACATCCTTGGCGTAAGCAAAAACGCCACCGATGATGAAATCAAAAAAGCATACAGAAGACTTGCCCGCAAATACCATCCGGATCTGAACAAGGACAATCCCAAAGCGGCAGAGGAAAAATTCAAGGAGGTCAATGAAGCCTACCATGTGCTTTCCGATGCCGACAAGAGAGCCCAGTATGACCAGCTCGGCCACGATGCCTTTCAGCAGGCCTCCCGCGGCGGCGCCGGCGCCGGAGGCTTCGGCGGATTCGGCCAGGGCGGATTCAACGGCCAGGGCTTCGACTTCGGCGGCTTCGATATGGGTGACATTTTCGACATGTTCACCGGCGGCAGCCGCAGAAGGAATAATGGCCCCGAGCAGGGGGCGGACCTCCGCTACGATATGACCATTACCCTTCGGGAAGCCTTTACCGGTGTGAAGAAGAAATTCTCCGTCACCAAGAACGATACCTGCAGCCACTGCCACGGCAGCGGTGCAGAACCGGGCTCCTCCGTAGATACCTGCCCTGCCTGCCACGGCACAGGTCAGCAGCGTATCGTAAGAAACGGCCCCTTCGGACAGATGGTGAATATCGTCACCTGTCAGCAGTGCGGCGGCACAGGGAAGATTATCAAAAACAAGTGCAAGGAATGCCATGGCAGCGGTACTGTCAGAGCGTCCAAGACCATTGAAGTCAATATCCCTGCCGGCGCCGACAGCGGCGTTCGCATGAGAGTGGCCGGCGAAGGAGAGCCCGGCAGGAGAGGCGGTCCGAAAGGGGACCTCTATGTCTACATTTATGTGGAAGACGATCCGGACTTTGAAAGGGAAGGCGACGACCTTTACAAGACCGTCAATATTTCCTATCCCGTAGCAGCCCTTGGCTCCACCATCAAAGTGAAGACCCTGGACAAGGAAGTGGAACTTAAGGTTCCAGCCGGTACCCAGACAGGCACCCGGTTCCGCATCTCCGGCGAAGGCATGCCTCATCTGCAGTCCTCCCGCAAAGGGAACCTCTATGTGGAAGTCCATGTGACGGTGCCTAAGCGGCTGAACGAAGACCAGAAGAATGCACTCCTTCACTTTGCCAATGAAATGGGGGAAGACTGCTCCCAGTATAAAGGAAAGAGCTCCTTCCTTGATAAAATCATAGACAAGTTTAAACAGTAATTTAAAAATCCCATCGGTTATCCGGTGGGATTTTTGCGTTGGGGGAGGGGCCTTTGGGAAAAAGGCATGAAAAAAGAGGAAATGCTTCGCGAAAAGCATTTCCTCTTTTGTATGTCCATAGTCCGCTGAAAAACGAATTACTTGGAGTACAGTTCGACGATGTTGGTTTCGTTGACTTCGTCCTTGTAGGGGAGTTCGTCTCTCTGGGGGAAACGGGTGAGGGTTGCAGTCCAGTTGTCGAAGGACTTTTCGATGTATGGAAGATCGAAGGTCTTCAGTTCCTGGAAGGACTGTTTGAACATTTCATTGGTTCTGTAGGATTCCTTCAGGGAAATAACCTGTCCCGGACGAACGGGGTAGGAAGGAATGTCTACTCTCTTGCCGTCAACCACGATGAGTCCGTGGGTAACCATCTGACGAGCCTGACGGATGGAACGTGCAAAGCCTGCACGGTATACAAGGTTGTCCAGTCTGGTTTCCAGCAGGAACAGCAGGTTTTCGCCTACGATGCCGGACATTCTCCTTGCTTTATCATAATAGCGGTAGAACTGCTTTTCAAGCAGGTTGTACATCGCTTTAACCTTCTGTTTTTCGGACAGCTGTACGCCGTATTCAGACTGTTTCTTCTGACGAGCGTCAGCGACCTGCCGTTTTAACGCTTTCGGATGGCCGTAAATATTTACGCCGAAACGTCTGCTTGTCTTAAAACGGAGATTTCTGTTTGTTGCCATTGTGTAAATCACCTCTCTAAAAATTATGCTGATCGAATATGAACAGCTTTTATATTATAAGGGATTCATGGAGTGATGTCAATATATTTTTGAGAGTAGGGAATGGGGGCGCCTATGGCGCGGTCGGGATCGCGGTCGGGAGTGGGGCGCCTTTTAATTTATTGAAGTCGCCAGTATGGATAAAACAGCTTTAGTGGACTAGTGAGCTGGTGGGCTAGTGAGCTGGTAAAAACCATACAACCGCCCTTACAGGCGAGGGAAAACCATATAACCGCGCCTGCGGCGCGAGGAAATGCCCCTCTTTGGTGGCTGGCGCCACCCGCTTCCTAGGGAAGGGGGCTCTGGCTCTTCGTCCTGCAGCACTGGTGACACAAAACCAAATCCCGTAACGCAGATTTCATAAGCATTGCCCGCAGGGCAATCCACCACCCTCTGAACCCTGAACCTATTTTCCCCTTCTTTCCGCCATGGTGAAGAAGTTTTCCAGAATTTTCCCGCCTTCCGGGGTCATAATGGATTCGGGATGAAACTGGAGGCCGTAGGTGGGATAGTCCCTGTGTTCCACGGCCATGATTTCCCCGTCTCTGGTGCGGGCGGTGATTTTCAGGCAGGAAGGCATGGTGGATTCCACGGCGGCAAGGGAGTGGTAGCGGGCTGCTTTGATAGGCGATTTCATGCCTCTAAAGAGGGGACTCTCGGTATCGACTTCCACGTCATAGGCTTTTCCATGGACCAGTTCTTTGGCGTAGGATACGGTGGCGCCATAGCACTGGCAGATGGCCTGGTGGCCCAGGCATACGCCTAGAATGGGAATGCGGGGGCCGAAGAAACGGATGGCATCCACGCAGATGCCTGCGTCTTCCGGACGTCCGGGACCGGGGGAGATAAGGAGGGCCTTAGGGTTCATTTCTTCCAGCTCCGGAAGGCTCAATGCATCGTTCCGGATGACTTTGATGTCTGGATAGAGGCTTCCTGCCAGCTGATAGAGGTTATAGGAAAAGCTGTCATAGTTATCAATCAGAATAATCATTTGTCCAGTCCTCCTTCTGCCAGGTGAATGGCGTTGACTACGGCTTTGGCTTTATTGAGACATTCCTGATATTCCTTTTCCGGCACGCTGTCGGCTACAATGCCGGCGCCGGATTGGACACAGAGAACTCCGTTTTTCTTGTAGGCCAGTCGGATGCCGATACAGGTGTCCATATTTCCGGAAAAATCAAGGTATCCTATGGCGCCGCCGTAGATGCCCCGTTTTCTTGATTCTTCTTCCTCAATGATTTCACAGGCTCGAAGTTTGGGGGCGCCGGAGAGGGTGCCTGCAGGCAGGACGGCGTCGATGACGTCTACGGCGTCCTTGCCGGGAGCAATGGTACCTTCCACGGTGGAACCGATGTGCATGACATGGGAGAAGCGGAGGATGTTCAGATATTTCTCCACTTTCACGGAGCCGATGCGGCTGACTTTCCCCAGGTCGTTACGCCCCAGGTCTACCAGCATATTATGCTCGGCCAGCTCTTTTTCATTGGAAAGCAGTTCTTTCTCCAGGGCCTGGTCTTCTGCTTCGGTTCTGCCTCTCGGCCTTGTGCCTGCCAGGGGGTAAGTGTGGAGGATGCCGTTTTCCAGTTTACCCAGGGTTTCCGGTGAGGAACCGGCGATTTCCACCTGGTCACTGGTGAAATAGAACATATAGGGAGAGGGGTTTTCCATGCGGAGCAGGCGGTATACATCAAACAGGGAGCCTCTGGCTCTGGCGGTCAAAGGATTGGAAAGGACTACCTGGAAAATGTCGCCTTCGTAAATATGGTGTTTGGCATTTTCCACCATGGCGCGGTATTCTTCCAGGGAATGGGCGGGAGTGAGGTCTTCTTCCAGCTGGAGGGGCTTTGAGGCAGCTCTGGCACCGCTTTTCAGCAGATTTTCCATATCATCCAGTACTTTTTCCGCCTGCCTGTAGGAAGAGGAAATGTCCTCTGTGGAGACGCCGGTGACCAGAATGATTTTCTGTTTGTAAGCATCAAAGATAATGAGCTTGTCGAAGAGCATGAGGTCTGCATCATTGAAGTCTCCATTGTCTACATGGGACAGATGAAGCGTGGGTTCTGCGTATTTGATGTAGTCGTAGGAAAAATAGCCTACCAGTCCTCCTGTAAAAGGGGGAAGGTCAGGGAGTTTCGGGCTTTTATACTGAGCAAGGATCTGGCGGATTTCCTCACCGGGATGGGTAACTTCCTTTTTGATGATTTCCGGCTGTTCCCCATCTACTCCTTTAGTGATGGTGAGATGGCCGTTCAGGCAGGTGATTTCCAGGGTAGGATCATAGCCCAGAAAGGAGTAGCGGCTCCAGGGCTGGTTATTTTCCGCACTTTCCAGCATAAAGCAGTGATGGCTGGCAGCGCGGAGTGTCCGCATGACTTCAATGGTGGTGAAGCGGTCTGCCATGATTTCCCGGCAGACTGGAATCCTTCGGTAATCACCGGATGCATGGATTGCTTTGACTTCTTCTAATGTTGGATACATAATGACCTCCTTATGGAAGCAGGAATCCCTCGAAGGGATCTTCCCGTACCTGCCGGGATACAAAAAATCCGTCCCCGGCAGAAAAAACTCTGCCAAGGACGGAATAAATTCCGCGGTGCCACCTTGTTTCACGATGTCGTGCTCTTTGCAAGATACTATCATATCTCCGGCATGCTAACGCCTGCCCTGCGTTGCGGTATACTCTGTGAGCCATTTCGCCGCACCCTCAGCGGTCCATTTGGCAGGCTGCCTTTCCATCCATTCTCACCAGGTAGGACTCTCTTTGGGCGCATTTCCTGCTTTGATCTCCGCATCAACGGTTTCTTGATTAGAAGATTATATCCTTTGATGCTGTTTGTCAAGGGGAAGAATATATTTTTACTCAGGATAAGAAACCCAGACAGAGGGCTCGCCCTTTTCATCATGATGGATGCCCGGGATTTCCGGCGTGAAATCGGGAAATTCCTTTCCGTATTCTTCCAGGAAAAGGAAGTAGGACAGTACCTTTTCCGTCCACTCTTCACCGGCGGCAAGGGCGCAGATGCCCGGCGGGTAGGGAAGGATATTTTCCAGTGAAATATGGCCTTTGGCATCTTTCAGGGGGATTTTTTTCCTGTTTCCCCTGATGAAATTCTCGTGGGCTCTTTTGGGGGAAAGGGGGCGGGGCGGGAAATCCTCCTCCCGGAAAAGGTGCTGCTGCAGCTCTCCGGCATGGTGAGAGAGAAGGAAATCATGGAAACGGCGGCAGTAGTCCTGAAGCCCTTCGCCGGGCAGGGCTTTGATGGAGGGCATGAATCGATCCATGGGGCAGTTCTGGAAATAGGCTTTTTCAAACTGCTTGAGCCAGTGCATGAGGTACTTGTATTTCTTTTTTGTATCTCCCGGTTCTGCCAGAAAGAGAAGGGTATAGAAATCGGACTTTTCCGGGGTGATGCCTTTACTTTCCAGGTAGGCGGAAAGAAGGGGGGCCGGGATGGAGTGCTTCCTGCTTTCGGAAAAGGTGCCGGTGGTGAGCAGGATTTTGCAGGGATCCAGAAGGCATAAGTCGGCTGCAGAACCGTCAAAGCCATGCCAGGTTTCATCAGGACCAAGGGTGAAGAAGGCATTATCTTCCATGAGGGTTCGTGTTTTTTCTTCTTCCCATTTCCGGCCATGGACAAGCGGCGGAAGAAAAGGACTGAAGAGGGTGGTCTCCTTTAAAAGAGCTTTTTTGAAGCGGGTGGCAGATTGGAAGGCTTTCTTCCAAAGGATGGCGCCCTTTTCTTTATGCATAAATGCATTCATTTCCAGTCCTGCCAGAAGGGGGTAGTAGGGAGATGTGGAAATATGCATGAGAAAGGTGTCCTGCATCACATCATGGGGAAGGTAATAGGATTTTTCCCTGATATGGCTGTCCTTCTTGTGAATCTGGGAGGTCATGGAGAATCCGGACAGCTGTTTATGTACAGACTGGGTGATGAGGATGCCCGGTGATTCTTCAGAAAGGGGAAAGCGGAGGACGGCGGCGTCTTTCAGGAGGGGAATGAAATTTTCGTAGCCGCCCCAGGCGTCGTCAAAAAGAATGTATTCACAAAGAGGTCCGATTTTTTCCAGAATTTTCCGGATGTTGTAAAAAAGGCCGTCGTAGGTGCATATCTGCAGGCAGGCCAGACGGAAGGGACGCTTTTTTTCAGCGAGCCGGGGACTGATTTTCCGGATTTCTTCCCGAAGGTGTGTTTCTTCCAGAGAGGCGGCAAGGATGGGACCGATGACGCCGCAGTCATTGCGGCAGGAGGAAAGGTATACCGGCAGCGCTCCCGCTTCAAGCAGTGCTCCCTGCCAGGTGGATTTATGGTTGTTCCGGTCAAAAAGGACCAGGTCTCCCGGTGAGAGGAGGGCATTGGCGCAGATGCGGTTGGATGTGGACGTGCCGCCCAGCACAAAGAAGCATTCATCGCTCCCCCATACCGAAGCGGCGAGGCGCTCCGCTTTGCCCGATACCCCTTCATGGGATGAGGGATCACCGATGACCGAAGAGGAATCGGAAATATCCGCTTTGAACATGCCTTCGCCAAGGGCAGAGGTGAAGATTTTTCCTTCGTCGGTAAGGTTAAAAAAGCTTCCGCTGTGGTGGCCGGGGGTGTCAAAATCACAGCGCTTTTTCCCCGCCTCTGCCAGAAGGGCGGCAGTAAAGGGGGGAAGAGATTTTATTTTATTCTTATCTTTTTTCATATGAAGTCTCCTTATCAGGAAATATTATATCAATTTTGCCGGCTGCTAAGGAAGCATTGATTTATTCGCGGAGTCTGTTTTTATGAAGGAGGCACTACGGCACCTGTCGAACTGTCAGGCTCCTTCCTTAGGGAAGCACTGATTAATTCATAGAGTTTTCTTTTATAAGAATTTTTATGCACTGTTTCGTCATGGGCTTCCTTAAATAGCTCGCTATTCGCGTCAGCCCATTCCTCGCATTGCATAAAAATTCAAGAATAAAAGCAAACAATGATTTAATCAGCGCTTCCCTAGCTGGTAATCCTGCATAGGATTGCCAAGTCGGGCAAAGCCCTCCCTTAGCCTGCCCATAAAAGACCTTCCTTTTGTTTGCCCCACCGGAATGGAGCTGGGCGATAGGGCTGAGGAACATCGAAAGATTTTGGGCTGACTGTCAATCGGCAGCCTTCCCGCCGACTGGTATTTAATAGCATTTGCCTCATAAGCGGCACGTACCAAGATTCTTCGCCGGAGGCTCAGAATGACGAGTGGGAGGCGGGAAGGAAATCCTGTAACGCAGGCTATATACTCATCGCCGCCAAAGGCGGCGATACCACAACTCTCTGTACCTTTTCCTTCATAACCCTTCTACACAACCTGCAGCCGACAGGCGGCCATAACCTGCGGCGAAGCCGCGCCTTTTTTATACCTGATACATATGTCCTCTCTGCCGGACTATATGACCAGAGAGGCGAAAAGGCCTGGCGAAGGCCCTTCCAATCCCCGCGGTGCACAATCCATGGAAGCAGGGAGGAAGGACCTGACGCCTTCATGAATTTCACCTCTCCGGCGCGCCGAAAACTTCATAAAAACTCCTGAGGAAAAACCTGCTAGAAATCCTGGTGGCAACTATGGCTATACCTGCTTTTCCCTGACGACACAGATATTCCGCTTCGGCGGCTGCTCCTGGCCGATTCATCGAAACAGAACGCCTGAGCCCTACCGCGCATCAGCATGGGACGAATCAGGAGTTTTTACAGTGGAAAAAAGGCATGAAGGAATATCAATCATTTCTTCATACCTTTTTTGCGTATGGAAAGATGACAGCACAAAAACACGGATACAAATCCCTGCCAGACAGTATTGCGGGCCTCTCAGAATCAGGCGTCAACGCTGAGCATACAGGAAAGTCCTGCAGCCGCCTTGAACTTGTCGTCCGGGAATGCGGGCTCATGCTGCAAGGGATGGTATCCGTGTTTTTATTTGATTGTCTTGCTTTTTACGAATCTGCAGAATTCGTTCCGATTTTCCCGGGAAAATCGGGGAGGAAAATCAGGAGCCTGTACAGGGATTCATGGCGTCCTTTCTGCCAAAGCTGCATTCCGGCCGGAATATTCGCGATATACATGACAGATGGGACAGAGAATCCTTCCATGGAGTTTCCGGATTTCCTTCTCCATACATTTATATTGCATAAGCACCCCTTTTTCACAACCTTCCTTAAAAATTTTACTTTGATGTGCAGATAGCACCATCAGGATTCTGTCATTTCCAGGGAAGCACTGAGGAACACAGAAATAAATTTTCAAAATTTTTTTCTTTCAAGGGGTCTAGAAATCGAATCTTTTGCGATATTAATAATAGAGGAATGAAAAGACCTCATGAGACGATGAATCCGATTTCCAAACGGCCATCCTCCACATCCGCGGTAAGGAGAAGGGCAGGGGAATGAAGAATCATCAGGAAATTCCACTTTTCAATCCTCCCTTCTTCTACAATCGGCCGATGATAGGCAGAAGACAATGCAATACAAAAAAACAGAAAAGCAATAAGGAAGAGCGATCGCAGGACTTTCCTCTCTCTGACGACAAGATCTGAGCAGCACCCATGCGAATGGGAGGGCCAAGGCGCAGACGCCTGATTCATTGGTTGAACTTACCTGGATACTCCCCCTGATAGGCTTTTCTGTTTTTGCGTGGTGGGAAAGACTTGAGCTGTCGATATGCTGATTTGGCATATTTGATAGCTATTTTTTTATGAAACTTGTACAATAGAAGAAATAGTATCGATTCATGGAGGTTTATATGATTACAGGCGCAGTCAAAAATAAGGTAGACCAGATTTGGATTAACATTGCAGCTGGTGGGATTACGAATCCCCTGACGGTTATCGAACAGCTTACTTATCTGATGTTTATCCGTTCCCTGGATGTGAAGGAAATCAGAAATGAGAAGATGGGGGTTCTGACAGGAATGAAAGTGCCTCATATATTTCCTTCCTCTCCTGTGGGACAGGCTATGCGCTGGAGCCATTTTAAAAATAAGGATGCCGATGAAATTTTCCATATCGTCAGCACTTTCGTATTTCCTGCCATTAAAAGCATGAAGTATGGGCAGCTTCCGGATTTTGACGGCAGCGGGAAGATGATACCCATTGCAGACAGGAACGGCGATGAGGATTCTCCGGATACCGCCTTTTCTAAGTTTATGGCAGATGCGGCCTTTCTTATTCCTACGGCGCAGATGCTGGAGCAGATCATTACGGGTATGGAAGATTTGTATACCAATGATTTGGAAAATAAGGATATGCAGGGTGACCTGTATGAATATATGCTGGGCAAGCTGCAGACTTCCGGAAGAAACGGACAGTTCCGGACGCCTAAGCATATCCGCGACATGATGGTGGCATTGATTCAGCCTGCGCCGGAAGACACCATCTGCGATCCTGCCTGCGGCACAGCGGGTTTCCTTATTTCTTCCGCCGAATACGTGAGAGGTCATTATGGGGAACAGATGACGAGGGAGCAGTGGGACCATTTTGAGGGGCCCATGTTTACGGGATTTGATATGGACCATACCATGCTTCGTATTTCCGCCATGAACCTTATGCTCCATTCCATCACCCACCCGGATATCGAGTATAAGGACAGTCTGTCCAAGCAGAATGAAATCAAGGATGCGTTCACGGTCTGCCTGGCCAATCCTCCATTTAAAGGGTCCATCAATGCGGAAAGCATCAACGATGATTTGAAGGCGGTCACCAATACAAAGAAAACGGAGCTTCTTTTCCTGGCTCTCTTCCTTCGCATGCTGAAGAAAGGGGGACGCTGCGCCTGCATAGTGCCGGATGGGGTCCTTTTCGGCAGCAGCAAGGCCCATAAAGCCATTCGCAAAGAACTGGTGGAAAATCATCAGCTTCGCGCTGTCATTTCCATGCCATCAGGGGTGTTCAAGCCCTATGCTGGCGTTTCTACGGCTATCCTTGTTTTTACAAAAACCGGCGCCGGTGGTACGGAAAAGGTCTGGTTCTACGATATGAAAGCAGACGGCTTCTCCCTGGATGATAAAAGAAATCCGGTGAAGGAAAACGATATCCCCGATATTATTGAAAGATTCCTTCATTTGGATAAGGAAACGGAAAGAAAGCGGACAGAGCAGAGCTTCTTCGTGCCGAAACAGGAGATCGTGGATAATGACTATGATCTGTCCATCAACAAATATAAGGAAATCGAGTATGTGCCGGTGAAGTATCCGCCTACCTCTGAGATTCTGAAAGAGCTGCGGAGCTTGGAAAAAGAAATCGACCAGGGGTTGGATGAATTAGAAGCATTACTTAAGAAGTAATAGGATGAGGATTAGTATGGAACAAAAAGCTCTACCAGAAGTTTGTCATATTCAGTATGGATATCCTTTTGACTCTAAGCGGTTTTCAGATAAAGAGGGGTTCCCTTTAATACGAATTCGGGATGTCGTTCGTGGGCATACGGAAACATTTACTACAGAATCTTGTAATGATGAATATATTGTGAAAAAGGGTGATATTTTAATTGGAATGGATGGCATGTTTAATGTCGCAAAATGGAAAGGAAATACAGCTTATTTAAATCAACGGGTTTGTAAAATTGAACCAAATAGTTCAATTGTTGCTGATTATTTATTCTATTACTTGCCTTGTGCATTAAAGAAGATTGAGAATAAGACTGCCTTTGTCACAGTAAAACATTTAAAGGCAAAACAGCTTAATTCGATTTTAATACCGTGTCCACCTGTAAAAGAACAAAAAAGAATTGCTCAAATATTAGACTTACTATTCTATTTGATTTGTCAGAAAAAGAAACAGCTAAATTATTTGGATGAACTTGTCAAATCCCGGTTTACACGAGGAAACTTTTCAGACCAGGAGATGAACATAGCATGAATACTACAAAGCTAAAGAATGTTTGCGTTGTTGTATCAGGGACTACACCTAAAAGTACAGACAAAAGATATTGGAATGGTACTCATGTCTGGATAACGCCGGCAGAGTTGTCGGAAGATAGTTTTATTGTGACCGATTCCGAACGTCATATTACGGATGAAGCAATAAAGGCAACGGGATTAAAGTCATTTCCGAAAGGAACGGTGTTACTATCTTCACGTGCACCCATTGGGAAGGTTGCTATTGCAGGATGTGAGATGTATTGCAATCAGGGATTTAAAAATTTGATTTGCTCAGAGTCCATTTATAATCTTTATTTATATTATTTTCTGAAATCCAAGACCGCTTATTTGAACTCGCTTGGCAGGGGAGCTACATTTAAAGAAATTTCAAAAGGTATTGTAGAGGATATAAGTATTCCATTTCCTGTATACAGTGAACAAATACGTATTGCAAAGCAACTTCAGAAGATTAGTGAACTAATTAGTTTGAAGAAAGGGCAATATCGCTACTTTGACGATATCATTCGCTCCCGGTTTATAGAGATGTTTGGACATTCAGATAGACCCAAAGTACGGCTTGGAGAATGTTGCATAATTAATCCGAAAAAATCATCTGATATTCGCCTGGTAGATAATGATTTGATGGTATCTTTTGTCTCTATGTCAGACGTTTCAGAAGACGGTCAGATTGTGACTTGCAATCACAAACAATACGAATCAGTAAAGTCAGGGTTTACCTATTTTTCTGAGAATGATGTTTTATTTGCAAAAATTACTCCATGCATGGAAAATGGCAAAGGAGGAATAGCTAAAGGACTGCTAAATGGGATTGGTTTTGGATCAACAGAATTTCACGTTCTGAGACCAATTGATCAGGTATCGAATTCATGCTGGTTATATGAATTGACAAGTTTCCCACAATTTAGGCAAGCAGCAGAAATTAATATGACGGGAAGTGCCGGACAAAGGAGGGTTCCAGCGTCATTTTTAGCAAATTATAAAGTATCCTTACCTCCAATTAGTCTTCAAAACCAGTTTGCCGACTTTGTCCACCAATTAGACAAATCGAAATATCGCGGGAGGATTTTTCTCCGTTTATTGGAAGATGCGTCCCACATGTTGTAATATATAATCAGTGAATGATTCTATGGTAATTTACTATCTTTGCGGGTGATTGCTCATGGGAAACTTTGATTTCTTACGCGGGAAAAAGGAATATGAAGCGTTTGCTCCGGCGGCCATGGAGGCGGAAAGGGTCTATGCGACTTCTCCGGCCATGTGTGCCATCGGCTGCCGCAAGGCGCTGGAGCTGGCGGTGAAGTGGGTCTATGCGGCAGACAGGACCATGACGCTTCCTTTCAAGGATAATCTGCAGTCCCTGATTCATGAGCCCGATTTCCGCTATGCCATGGAGTATGATACGTGGAAGAAACTGCCGCTGATTGTGAAGCTGGGAAATCTGGCGGTGCATACGGCAAGAAATATCACTGCTGCTGATGCAGTGGTGTCTCTCCGTGGGCTTTTTGAATTCATTGAATGGATTGATTACTGCTATGGCAGTAATTATAAGGAGCATTTCTTTAAGGAGTCTCTCATCCCCCAGAGCAGGGTTTCGCTGGATGAAAAGCGAATTAAGGAACAGGCTGGCCTTCTCAAGGAAAAGGAAGAGGAAAACAAGAAGCTCTATGATCAGGTGCGGGCGCTGTCGGAAAAGCTGACCGCCGAGAAGGAGAAGAATAAGGAAGAGCGTCATTTCAATCCGGAAGCCATTTCTGAATTTAAGACTCGCAAAATTTATATTGATGTGGATATGAAGATGGAAGGGTGGATTTTTGACGGCCCTTCCCAGAATGTGGTGGAAGAATATGAAGTGGACGGAATGGCCGGTGTGCCTGGGCAGAAGGGGTATGTGGATTATGTACTCTTCGGCAGGAATGGCCTCCCGCTGGCGGTGGTGGAAGCTAAAAAGACAAGCCGGGATCCCAACGTGGGCAGGAAGCAGGCGGTGCTGTATGCGGACTGTCTGGAAAGACGGTTTGGCCGTCGCCCCATGATTTTCAATACCAATGGCTTTGAAACCTATTTCTGGGATGACAAGACAGGTCCGCAGCGGCAGGTAAGCGGTATTTTCAGCAGGGAGGATCTGGAAAGACTGATGGATAGGAGGATGGAAAGCCATCCTGCCTTGACGTCCATTCCTATTTCCGATGAAATCACGAACCGTGTGTATCAGAAGGAAGCTATCCGGGCTGTGTGCGCCCATATAGAGGAAGGGGGACGGAAGAATCTCCTGGTCATGGCTACGGGAACCGGAAAGACCCGTACAGCGGCCAGTCTGGTGGATGTGCTGTCCAAGGGAGGATATATTACCAATGTACTTTTCCTGGCAGACCGTACGGCGCTGGTGAAGCAGGCAAAGGATTCTTTCAGGGAGTATCTGCCCCGGATGTCTCTCTGCAATCTGTGCAGCAATAAGGACGATAAGAATGCACGGATTGTTTTCTCCACCTATCCGACGATTCTGAATTCTATTGATGATACGAAGCGGGACGATGGGAACCGGCTTTTTACGCCTGCCCATTTTGACCTGATTATCATTGATGAAAGCCATCGGAGCATTTTTAAGAAGTATAAGGCTATTTTTGACTATTTTGACGCCATACTTGTAGGATTAACTGCTACGCCGAAAACCGATGTGGATCGGAATACCTATGATTTCTTTGATATGCAGCAGGGCATCCCTACCTATGCCTATGACTACAACCAGGCAATCAGCGAAAAATATCTGGTACCCTATTATAACTATGAGGTGAAAACGAAGTTTCTGGAAGAGGGCATTACCTATGATGACCTTTCAGAAGAGGATAAGAAACGGTATGAGGATGATTTCACTGAGGATGACGGGTCTATGCCCGATTATATCCCTTCGCCGAAAATGGATAAATTTGTGTTTAACGCCAATACGGTGGATCATGTGCTTCAGGACCTGATGGAACGGGGCATTAAGACAAAGGGTGGCGAACGTCTGGGGAAAACCATTATTTTTGCTGAAAATAAAAAGCATGCAGAATTTATTATCCAGCGGTTTAATGCACTTTATCCTAAATATAAGGGTACCTTTGCACAGCGGGTAGTCTGTGGAGACAGCTATGTGGAAACGGTGATTGACGATTTCAAAAATCCGGAAAAGGATCCGGTCATTGCTGTTTCGGTGGATATGCTGGATACGGGCATAGATGTGCCGGAGTGTTTAAATCTGGTTTTCTTCAAAAAGGTGCGTTCAAAGACAAAGTTCTGGCAGATGATCGGTCGGGGAACAAGACTCTGTCCTGATTTGGAATGCGTGGATATGAGAAATGGGGAGTACAGGGGCAAGAAGTATTTCCTGATTTTTGATTACTGCGGCAACTTTGAGTATTTCCGCCAGCATATGAATTTCATAGGCGATGGGGAGACCAGGACGCTTTCAGAAAATATTTTCAACAAGAGAATCCGTCTGGTCAAGGATCTGCAGCAGGCAGCCTATGCGGACGAGAAGTACCAGGATTGGCGCCGCTCTCTTGTGGAAACTTGCCATAAGCAGGTAGTCGAGCTGAATCCATCTCTTTTCTCCGTGAAGCTACACCTCCGATATGTGGAAAAATATAAGAACAAGGCGGCGTTCCGCGCTCTCAGTGAAGGGGACTGCGGTGAACTGAATAAGGAAATAGCACCTTTGGTGTCTGACATGGAAAAGGATGAGTCGGCGAAACGCTTCGATAATCTCATGTATGGCCTCATGCTGGCCCATATGGAAGGTCTGGGGTCTTTCAGAAAGTCCAAGAAACAGCTGATTGAAACGGCAAGGCAGCTGGAGAAGAAAATCAGCATTGACGCAGTGAGAAAAAAGCTCCCCTTGATTCAAGAAGTGGAGTCGGCTTCTTTCTGGACCGATGCAGATGTACTTGACTTTGAAAAGGTGCGGGCGGAGCTCAGGAGCCTCATCCAGTTTATCCAATTCAAACATGAACCCATCGTAGAAACGGGGCTGAAGGATTCTGTCATTTCTGAAAAAGAAGGAGATACGCTGGAGCCGGAAACCTTTGAGAACTATAAGGAAAAGGTGAATCATTATTTCCTGCAGCACGTGGATGATGTTCCGGCGGTCAGGAAACTGGTTCATAATGAGCCATTAACAGCTAAGGATTACAAGGATCTGGAGAAAATCTTTACCAGTGAATTGGGGTCAAAAGAGGATTATCAGTATTATTTCCAAAATCAGCCCTTTGGACTTACGGTCCGCCGCATTGCCAAGATGGATAAAAAGGCGGCGGAAAAGGCGTTTTCACAGTTTATCAATGACAATGCCCTGAATGATAAACAGATTGCGTTTATTCGGAATGTAATCAATTACATATCGGTCAATGGCTATATGGACAGCCCCATGACGATCTTTAATGCGCCCTTTGACAAGCCCTATGATGCCATGTCTATTTTCAGCACAGAAGATATGCGTGATCTCATACATATCATCAATACAATCAGGGACAATGCCATTCGATATGAATAAATGGGTTTGCAAGTTTTGGGAAGTTTATTTCAGGGAGGGTACTTATGAAGATGAAGAAAATTTTATTGCTGACCGCTGCTGCTTTATGCGCCGGAACCATTGCCATGGCCCCGTGTGCCTAATGATGAAGGTGCCCTGGGAGGCATTGTGCCGGGAATGACCAAAGAAGAGGTGATTGCCATCTATGGTGCACCGAAAGAAGGCAAGGTGACCTGGGCAGCTGCTTGGGGGCCGCATGCAGAAGCGCAGATAATCGGTTATGGGGACTCGGTAACCATGAACTGTGTCAGAGATTCCGGCCGTCCATTCCGTGTAACTATGATCCATATTACGGCAAACAATGGATTCTCTACACCCAGCGGCATTCATGTAGGCTCCACTAGAAGCGAAGTGATTGGTACCTATGGGGAACCGGATATTCATTACGGCGATGCACTTTACTATAAAACGGATAGCGGCGTAAACCTTGTATTCCATATGAGAAATGGCAGGGTGGCATCCATGAATCTTGGCTGGGATGCATGAGTAAAGGGAAATAATATCATATTTTGATAAATACTAAAAAGAGCCTCTCTTTCGAGGGGCTTTTTTATGCGGCTTTATAAAGGTGAACAGGAAGGTCATCAGTCAATTACATCAGAAACCGGTGAAGTTTCCTTTTATTGTACAGCAGGCGGCTGTATTCCCGTAGGGGCCTGCACCTTCGGCGCAGAGGGGCTTATGGTATCGTCGGGGCTTTGCCCCTCGGTACCAGGGTTGTGTTTGCATCGCTCAGGGGGCGTAAGGCAGCTTATAGGTTTATCATAAGAGTCGCCTTACACGAATTAAATGGTGCCCACCACTTGCCGCCGAAGGCGGCTCCTTCCCGCCGATCGATATTTAATAGCATATGTCTCATACGCGGCTTGTACCGAGATTCTTCACTTCGTTCGGAATGATAGTGAGAGCGGGAAGAGAAGCACGTAACGTTGGCTCCTTCCTCAGGAAGGAGCTGGGCGAAGCCCTGAGAATAGGTCCGAAAGATTCTGGGGTGACTGCTTAGCGTCTCCTTCCCGCTGACTGGTATTTAATACCGAATGACCCAAATGCTGCATGTACCGAGATTCTTCGCCTGCGGCTCAGAATGACGATGAGGGCGGGAAGGTAAATCCCGTAACGCTGACTTTATAAGCATTGCCCCCTAAAGGGGAAACGACTCACTACATTTTGCGCGTCGCTAGCGCTTCTCCAAAATGTGTTCGCTGTGCACCGCAGGGCAATCCACAACCCTCGGCCCAAAGGGCCGTCGCCCCTTTTTACACAACCCGCCGCCGCAGGCGGCCATAACCCACGGGGCAAAGCCCCGTCCACCTTCCCCTCTGCACCCTCACGCCCCAGGCGTGTCCATAAAGGGCTTCTCTTTTCTAAGTGGGTGGTTGACTCCCTCCCCATCTGTGGTACTATGTATAAAGCATGATGGGTGAGTGTGCCCTTTCATCAAATATTATGTGAAGGAAAAGATATGGGAGAAGCTGCAGCAGACAATTACCAAGTGAATATTCCTCTTTTTGAAGGGCCCCTGGACCTGCTTCTGCATTTGGTGACAAAGAACAGGATCGATATCCACGATATTCCTATCCATCTGATTACGGATCAGTACCTGGCATATCTGGAATCGGCACGGCAGTTCAACCTGGATCTGGGAAGCAGCTTCTTTGCCATGGCGTCCACCCTCATTCTCATCAAATCCCGCATGCTCCTTCCTGAAAAAAGGCGGGAGGAAATGGATGAATCCGAGGATCCCCGGCAGGAACTTTCCCGGTCCCTGGAAGAGTTTAAGCGGATGAAGGAAGTGAAGGCCCGCATTGAGGCGCTCATGGAAGAGGAGAGTCCCTATCGGGGAAGGGAACCGGAAGTATTCAGGACTTCTGTCTTTCAAGGGAAAATTTCCCTTTCACGGCTGCAGGCGGCATTTCTTTCCCTCTATGATTCTCTGGAGGAAGAAGAGGAACGGATTCTTCCGTCAGAGGAAGTTTCCCTGGACAGGGAAATAGAAGGATGGGAAAGGACGCTTGCGATGAAACCATGGGTCATGATGACCGGTTATCTGAAGAAAATGAAGACAAGACTCCATCTGGCAGTGGCTTTTCTGGCCCTCCTTGAGCTGATCCGCCTGGGGAAGGCCAGAGTGGAAGAGGCAGCGGAGGGACTTGTGATTAAAGGAGGCAGTTTATGAAAGGTGCGGCGGCGCTCTCGCCCCTGATAGAAGCCTTTCTCTTTGCCCGGGGCACACCGGCAACGCTGAAGGAGCTGGCCCGGGCCCTGGGAGAAGATACGGTGAGCGTGGAAAAGGGGCTGGAATATCTGAAAGCCCGCTATGACCGGGCAGATTCAGGCATTACCCTGCACCACACAGGGGCAGGATACGGACTGGCCACAAAGAAAGAATATGACTCATGGCTTTCTTCTCTTCTGGGAAAACAGACGCCCCTTTCGGCGGCGGCACTGGAAACGCTGGCGGTCATAGCTTTAAGGGAGCCTGTGACCCGGGTGGAAATAGAAAAAATACGAGGCGTATCGGCAGGCCGGGTGATTTCCCTCCTCATGGAGAAGGACCTGGTGGAGGAAAGGGGCAGGCTGGATGTGCCGGGGCGGCCCATTCTGTATGGCACCACCCGCCGTTTCCTGCAGGCTACAGGCCTGAATGATGTAAGTGAGCTGAAAACTCGATGGTCCGGAAAACCGGATGAAGGAGAATTATTTTGAAAGAACGTTTGCAGAAAATATTGAGCCATGCCGGCGTCTGTTCAAGAAGGAAAGCGGAAGAGCTGATTCTGGCAGGGCAGGTGAAGGTGAATGGCCAGGTAGTGAAGGAACTGGGCAGTGAAGCGGATCCGGTCAAAGACCGGATTGAAGCCATGGGCACCCTGGTCAAATCGGAGAAGAAGAAATATTTCCTCTTTTATAAACCGGACAATGTGATTACCTCTGTTTCCGATCCCCAGGGACGGCGGACGGTGATGGACTATTTCCGTACTGTGCGGGAGCGGATTTTCCCGGTGGGACGGCTGGATTATCATTCTGAAGGCCTTCTCATCATGACCAATGACGGAGATCTGGACTATATCCTTACCCATCCGAGCCACGAAGTGACAAAAACCTATGAAGTGACTGTACGGGGCCGGTATTCTCCGAAGCTGGCGGATAAAATGTCCCGGGGCGTACGCATTGACACCGGGATTACGGCTCCCTGTGAAATCGAAGTGCTGGGCTATGATAAGGAGAAGAATAAGACAAAGGTCAAAATGGTGCTTCATGAAGGGAAAAACCGGGAAATCAGAAAAATGATGGCAGCCTACCATTACCCTGTTTTCGGTCTCGTGAGGACCGGTTATGCCTTCCTGACGCCGGAGGGCCTTTCCAGAGGCATGAGCCGCAGGCTTACCAGCGAGGAGGTCAGAAAATTATATGAGCTCTACCGGTAGAAAAGTGGCTGTCATCGGCGGCGGCGTGGCAGGCCTCATGGCGGCGGTGACTGCTGCCCATGAGGGAGCGTCGGTATCCCTGTTTGAAAAAATGCCCAAGGTGGGACTGAAGATGGGCATTACGGGAAAGGGACGCTGCAATTTGACCAATAGTGCGCCCATTATGGATTTCATTGCCAAAACCCCGGGGAATGGCAAATTCCTTTACAGTGCCTATGAAAAATTCAATAACGAAGACCTGCTTTCCCTGCTTCATTCATGGGGCCTTGCCACCAAGGTGGAAAGGGGAGGCCGCGTATTTCCAAAGAGCGATGATGCCCAGGAAGTGCGCCATTTATTTATGAAGCTTCTCCATCAGGAAAAGGTGGATCTCCATCTGGAGGAACCGGTGCGACATATCCTGCAGAAAGAAGGAAAGGTCACAGGCCTTTCCACTGATAAGGGAACCTATGAAGCGGATGCCGTGATTTTAACCACCGGCGGCGCTTCCTACCCCCGCACCGGCTCTACCGGCGACGGCTATGCCATGGCCCGGGAAATCGGCCATAAGGTGACTGCCATCCGGCCGGCACTGATCCCCCTTGTATGCAGTGAGGCGTGGCCGAAGGAGCTGCAGGGGATTTCCTTAAAGAATGTGACTTTTTCCGTAGATGGCGGAGGAAGGCGCAAAGCGGAAGAATTTGGGGAAATGCTTTTTACCCATTTCGGTGTTTCCGGTCCCATTGTGCTCTCCCTTTCAGACAAAGTGTCCCTGTGGCTTTCCCAGGGCCATGGCGTAAAGGGAGCCATCGACCTGAAACCGGCACTGTCCCTGGAGGTCCTAGACAAAAGGCTTCTCCGGGATTTTGAAAAATATCATTTGAAGCAGATGGCCTCTGCCCTGGTAGACCTTATGCCCCACAGGATGATTGATGTGGTACTCAGACTTTCCGGCATTCCCCGGGATCTTCCAGTGAGCGATCTGAAAAAAGGGGACCGGCTGAAACTGGCGGGGGTATTGAAGCATCTGCCCTTAACGATTACAGGTACAAGGCCCCTTTCAGAAGCCATTGTCACTGCCGGCGGCGTATCAGTGAAAGAAATTAATCCATCCACCATGGAATCCAAAATCTGTAAACATGTATATATGGCAGGAGAGGTGCTTGATATCCATGCTTTCACCGGCGGATATAATCTGCAGGCTGCCTTTTCCACCGGCCATCTGGCCGCTCTGTCTGCGGTAAAGGAGTTATCATGAAAAAATTATCTATTGCTATTGACGGCCCTGCTGGTGCAGGGAAGAGCAGCGTTTCCAAAATCTTGGCTGCCAGGCTGGGATATGCCTATCTGGATACCGGTGCCATGTACCGGGCCGTAACCTATGAGGCCCTGGAAAGGAAACTGGACAAACCGGAGGATATCGTGTCCATGACGGAAAAACTGGATATGGAAGTCAAGCCCGATAAGGATGTGATGCATGTCATTGTGGATGGAAAGGACGTAACTCCCTATATCCGCACGCCGGAAGTGTCGGGCCATGTATCAGAAGTATCCGCCATTGGCGGCGTGAGGACAGCCATGGTGGCTATCCAGCGGAAACAGGCGGAAAAAGGCGGCATCGTGCTGGACGGCAGAGATATCGGTACGACAGTTCTGCCAAAGGCAGATGTGAAGATTTTCCTCACCGCCTCTGTCCATACCAGGGCGGTGCGCCGGTTCAAGGAACTTACTGAAGGCCATCCGGAAATGACCATGGAAGATGTGGAAAAGGAAATCAGCCGCCGGGATTACCTGGACAGCCATCGGGATATTTCTCCGCTGAAACAGGCAGAAGATGCGGTGCTTCTGGATAATGGCGATCTTACCCTGGAAGGTACGGCAGAAGCTATCATCCATATCTGCCGCAGCAGATTCCCCGGCTTTGATGCTTAGGAGGTCCTATGGGATATAAAATTATAAGGGCCCTTCTTAATTTTATTTTCTTCGGCCTCTTCGGGCTTCATGTGGAAGGCAGGGAAAACGTGCCCTCTACCGGTGCCGTCATTGTGGCGCCTAATCACAAAAGCGACTGGGATCCGCCTCTCATCAGCGTGGCCTTTAACACAAGAATCATTCATTATATGGCTAAGGAAGAACTCTTTAAGAACCCCATTTTCGGCTGGCTCATTCGTCAGTTCGGCACTTTCCCCGTGAAAAGGGGGACTGTGGACCGCACGGCCATAAGGCAGGCCATCCGGGAAATCAAGACCGGCAATCCGCTGGGCATATTTCCGGAAGGTACCCGGATTAAAAAGGATGGTTTGGGACGGTTTCACTCGGGCATGGCCTCTCTGGCACTGATGACAGGTACTCCGATTATCCCGGTGGCAGTGGTGGGTTCCCGGTTTCTGCCTCACAGAAAAGGGCCTCTGGCCGTGCTTATCGGAAAACCGGTGCCCGTCAGGAAGCAGCGGCCCGATGATGAGCTGGTGGCAGAGATAAATGATGAAATCAAAGGACGCATCCAGAAACTTATGGATGACTATATGAAGAAAGTTTCCTGAACACGAAAGTCCAGCGGCAAGAGGTACTATGGGATATCAGATCATCAGGGCCCTGCTCTATTTCTTCTTCAGCCTGTATGGCCTTCATGTGGAAGGCAGGGAAAATATACCGTACAAAGGGGCGGTGATTGCAGCAGCCAATCACAAGAGCTATTTCGATCCGCCCCTTGTGGGAATAGCCATGGAGAAGAGAAGAATCAGTTTCATGGCTAAATCGGAGCTCTTCAGAAATCCTCTTTTTGGTCGGCTGATTCGATATCTGGGCGCCTTTCCGGTAAAAAGAAACAGCGCTGACATGACTGCCATTCGGAGAAGCCTTGCGGAATTGAAGAAGGGGCATGTGCTCTGCATCTTTCCGGAAGGCGGTTTTGTCCATGGAAAGGCACTGGGCCGCTTTCATCCGGGCATGGCGTTCCTGGCCATCCTCACCGGCACACCCATCCTTCCGGTAGCCATTATCGGTGCCGAGCCTCTGCCTGCTAAAAAAGGTCCTTTGGCCGTAGTTATAGGGAAACCCATACCGGTCAGAAAAGCCAGGCCTGATGATAGAAATACAGCAGCTTTGGATGAACTGGTGAAGCAGAGGATTCAGGCTATGATAGAGGACTATGGAAGAAAAAAGGACAGAATTCCTTTTAAAAACTAATTTCATAGATATTGATTTTTTTTATAGCAAAACAATAAGTCTGATTATAACAGGCGAAAGAAAAGGTACATAACCTATGGAAATTTACAAGTCAAAGGTGATGGGATTTTGCTACGGCGTGAGAAGAGCGCTGAAAATTGCCGAAAAAGCCGCAGATTCCGGCATTAAAGCCGTTACCTTCGGGCCCATCATTCATAATCCCCAGGTGGTGGAAAAGCTGGCTCAGCGGGGCATACCGGCAGTGGACAATTTCGACGGTCTCACTGACGAAACTGTAATAATTCGCTCGCACGGAGTGGGGCCTTCGTGTTATAATATGCTTAAGTGCAAAAATCTGGCCCTAATGGACGCAACCTGTCCTTTCGTCAGAAGGAACCAGGAGATGGCTCATCGACTGGTAGAAGACGGAAAGCAGGTTATACTCATCGGTGAAAAAAGGCACCCTGAAATGAAGAGTGTGGCTGAATGGGCGGTGGGACATTCTTACCAGGTAGAAACCATGGAAGATGTAGATGCACTCCCGCCACTGGATGAAGCCTTTATAGTCACACAGACCACATTTTCAGCTGTCTTGGCCGACCGGCTTGTCGAAGCGCTGGGAAAAAAGGTGAAAAACCTTCACGTCAACAAATCCATTTGTGACGCAACCATGCAGCGGCAGCAGGCGGCTCGTGAGCTGGCGGATAGAGTAGATGTGATGATTGTCATAGGCGGGCGCAACAGCGCCAACACTTCAAGACTTGCGGAAATCTGCAGGGAAGAGGGAGCCCGGACTTATCATATCGAAACGGCTGGGGAACTAAAACCGAGCTGGTTCCACAGTCGGGACAAGATTGGCATCACCGCCGGTGCATCCACACCGGACTGGATCATAGAGGAGGTAGTTTGTATTATGGAAAACATGAAGGAAATGCTGGATCAGGAGGAAATGAACCTGGATGTACACAAAGGCAGCGTCGTTGAAGGTAAGGTCGTAGATCTCACCGACGACAAGGCTTATATCTCTTTCGGATATAAGACAGAAGCTGTTCTTCTTGCACATGAATATTCCTACCCGGCACCGGCATCCCTGAAAGATGTGCTGAAAATTGGTGACACTCTCCGTGTTCAGATCGTCAGCGGAGTTAAAGAAGATAGCACAATTTACGTATCTAAGATTAAAGTAGACCGTCTCGCTGACTGGGATGTAGTCGAAGAAGCATTCGAAAAAGGTGAACCCGTTGAATGCGAAGGCATTGAAGCCATTAAGGTTGGTCTGCTTGTTCAGATTAAATCTCTCCGCGGATTCATTCCCCTGTCTCAGGGCGATCTCCGCTTCGTTCATTCTCTGCAGAACCTGGTAGGCAAGACTTTCCAGGCTAAGATTCTGGAAGTGGACCGCGCTAAGAACAGACTGGTTCTTTCCCGCAAAGCCGTTCTGGAAGATGAAAGAAATGCAGAAATGGATGTTATCGAAAAAGCTTATGAAAACGGCGACGTTCTCAAAGGCACTGTAAAGAAGATTATGCCTTACGGCGCATTCGTTGGTATCAACGGCGTAGAAGGCCTTCTCCATATTTCCGATATTTCCTGGAAAAAGATTGCCAAGGTCGAAGATGTTCTCAAACCGGAACAGGAAATTGATGTCAAAATCAAATCCTTCGATCGTGAAAAACAGAGAATCTCCTTCAGCCACAAGGACTGCCTCCCCAATCCCTGGGAAACAGCTATCCATGATCATGAAGTAGATGACATTGTGGATGCCAAGGTCGTTAAGATCCTTGAATTCGGCGTTATTGTAGAACTGGATGACGGCCTTACCGGTCTTCTCCACATCAACGAAATGACCGATGACCACAACAAGAAACCGGGCGATATCTGTCAGGTAGGAGACGAACTCAAAGTCCGCATCATCAACATTGATGAAGGCCGCAGAAGAATCTCCTTCGCACTGGAAGAAGCTCCTTCCCATGAAGAAGCTCCGGCTGAAGAATAAGACCAATCAAAAAAAGCTGCCCTTCGGGGCGGCTTTTTTAGTGCAGTAAACAGTTTTCCTGTGAGGCTGGCAGCCATAATGCCAGACTGGAGAGGAGCCCCCCTTCGCCAGCAGCCTCCTGCCACAATGAATTACAGAACCGTCATAGCGGGCAGGAAACCATTTTCCTTGACATAAACCGCCATCCGTCATACAATTTCAATACAGTATAACAAAAATGGAGAAGTGTTGCTCCAAGACGGTTATGATAATATATTTGATTTTACATATAGAAAGGATGGGGACTTATGAGCAAACCTCTCGTTGCCATTGTAGGCAGGCCGAATGTGGGCAAATCTACGCTGATTAATGGACTGGCCCAGCGGCGCGTATCGATCGTGGAGGATATCCCCGGTGTAACTCGAGACAGAATTTACTGCGATGTGAAATGGCTTGATAAGGAATTTACCTTGATTGATACAGGGGGCATTGAATTCCGGAATGAGAAGGACCAGATTTCCAGCGGCATTCGCCAGCAGGCGGAGCTGGCCATGGAAGAGGCTGATGTCATTCTGTTCGTGGTAGATGCCAGGACCGGGATGACCAGCGATGATGAAACCATTGCGGGACTTCTTAGAAAAACCGGTAAGCCCGTGGTGCTGGCAGTGAATAAAGTGGACAGCGATAACCAGGAAATGGATGTGTACGAGTTCTATTCGCTGGGGCTGGGGGATCCCATCGGTATTTCTGCAGTGAACCGGTTGAATTTCGGCGACCTGCTGGACCGGATTACAGAAGGATTCCCCAACCTGAAGGAAGAGGAATCGGAAGACATTATCCGCACGGCCATCGTGGGCCGTCCAAACGTGGGCAAATCCACCCTTATCAATTCCCTTCTGGGCTATGAACGGTCCCTGGTGGCTGATGAAATGGGAACTACCAGGGATGCAGTGGACTCTCTCTGGACCTATAAGGGAAAGACCTTTATCCTGGTGGATACGGCAGGTATGAGGAAGAAGAGCAAAATAGACGAACCTCTGGAAAAATACAGCGTCATCCGTTCTATTCGTGCCATTGATAACTGTGATGTAGCTATTTTCGTGATTGATGCGGAAGACAAGCTGACGGAACAGGACAAGAAAATTATCGGCTACATCCATGAAGCCGGCAAGGGACTGATTCTTTTCGTCAATAAATGGGATTCCATTGCTAAGGATGAACATACGATCAATGAGTTTGAAAAGGAAATCAGAAATGGTCTTCCTTTTGCACCCTATGCGCCCATGCTTTTCGGATCGGCTAAGACGAAACAGAGAATTCATCGTCTTGGGGATCTGATTTACAACGTAGCAGAGCAGCAGAATCTTCGGGTATCTACTTCGGTACTGAATGACCTTCTGGAAGATGCGAAAATGATCAATCCGCCGCCCGCCCATTCCGGCAGGGTAGCGAAGATTTATTACATGACAGAGGTGGGCGTGCGGCCGCCTACATTTGTGATGTTCGTGAATGATGCCAATCTGATTCATTTTTCCTATGTCCGCTTTATTGAAAACAAACTTCGGGAGGCCTTCAGCTTCGAGGGGACGCCCATTCGTATTGTGGTACGGAGCAAAAAGGACGGTGGCGACGATTGATGGAATCCATCCTGTGGATTGTGCTGGCTTATTTCATAGGGGCCATCCCCAGCGGCTATATCATTGGCCGTGTATTTTATGGTGTGAATCTAAAAAAAGTGGGGAGCGGAAATATCGGTGCCACCAATGCTTACAGGGAATTAGGGGTGAAGGCAGGACTGGCCGTCTTTATCTGTGATTTCATGAAAGGCTTCATTGCGGTGCATCTGGGGATGCCTGATCCGTTGATTGTGCTTCTCTGCGCCGTATTTGCTATTATCGGCAACGACTGGTCTGTATTTCTTCATTTCAAAAGCGGCAAAGGCGTGGCCTGCGGCGTAGGGGCTTTTACCTACATCTGTGCTCCTGCCGTGCTGGCAGCCTTTCTGGTGTGGCTTGCTGTTTTCAAATGGAAACATATTGTTTCGCTGGGATCTATTCTGGCCGCACCGGTGGTGCCCCTTGTCATGCTGATAGAAGGAGAACCATTGGAATATGTGGCTTTCGGTGCCCTGGCAGCTGTGATTGTCATTGGAAAACATAAAGATAATATTGGAAGGCTTCTGAGAGGTGAAGAGAAGCCTATTACCAGGGAAAAGAGGTAATACCTTTGAAAATTGCAATGATTGGAGCCGGCGGATGGGGTACTGCCATGATGATCGAACTGGCCGGACGGAATAATGATCTGATTATGTACTGCAGGAACCCTGCTAGAGCAGAAGAAATACGGAAGACCCGGGAAAATGGAGAATACCTGCCGGGCGCTCACATTCCTGAAAAGATCCGCATTACCAGCGATCTGGAGGAAGCGGTGGAAGGAGCAGGCTGTGTGATTATCTGCACTCCTTCTCATGTGGTAGAGGACATGGCAGCCCGTCTGAAGCCCTGGCTCATGAAAGATGCGGTGGTGGTATGCGCGTCCAAGGGACTGGCAGACAATGAAGGCCATCGCCTTTCAGAAGGAATTACGAAAGAAGTGGCTGGTATTACCGATAAGATTGTGGCCCTTTCCGGCCCCAATCATGCGGAAGAAGTGGGCATCGGGCTTCCCTGCGCCACGGTGGCTGCCTCGGCTGTACCGGAAGCGGTGCAGATTGTGCAGGACCTGTATATGAGCCCTGTTTTCCGGGTATATCGCAGCGATGATATACGGGGCGTGGAATATGGCGGCGCATTGAAGAATATTATGGCGCTGGCCTGCGGTGTTCTTGACGGCATCGGCCTTGGCGACAACTGCCGGGCTGCCCTGATGACCAGAGGACTGGTGGAAATGACCAGGTTCGGTGTTCATTTCGGCGCCCAGATGACCACTTTCTTCGGCCTCTCCGGCATGGGGGATCTGGTATGCACCTGCACCAGCATCCACAGCCGCAATCATCGGGCCGGCATGATGATGGCCAAAGGAATGACTGCTGATGAAATCAGCAAAAGCACCAACATGGTGGTAGAAGGAATCCGTACGGCCCGGCTGGTTCATGAAATCGCCCTGCGGGAACATATCGACATGCCTATTACGGAAGAAGTATGCCATCTGATTAAAGGTGACCATAACGCCAGGGAAGCTCTGGAAATCCTTATGACCCGGGCCAAAAAGGCGGAGTCCGAAACCTATTGAGATGAAAAACAGCGGTGCCAGGCCGGCAGGAAACTATTAGCGAAAAATTTCCTGCCGCCATGATACACAGCGGCATCGAGTCGGACAAAGAACTATTTCAGCCATAAAAAATTTGAACTCAATGGCGATTTACATAGCCGTTTATGCTATAATGAACATAAGTGTGGAAAGAAGGATTTCTTTTCTGCATGATGAAAATGAGGTAGAACACATGAAAATTATCGGAGGAAACGCCAAGGGCACTCTGCTGTCGTCTCCTGCGGGGCGGAATACCAGACCCACCCTGGGAAGGGTGAGGGAAAGCGTTTTCAACGTACTTGCCAATGTAGGCATCCTGGAGACAAAGGTACTTGATATTTTTGCAGGTACCGGTGCCATGGGACTGGAAGCCTTGAGCCGGGGCGCCGGAGAAGCGGTATTCCTGGATAAAGCTACCGGTGCCATCATCAGGGAAAATGCGCTTCGCTGCCATGTGGCAGATCGGAGCCGTATACTGAAGGGAGATGTTTCTTCCTCCCTGAAAACGCTCCGGGGACAGAAATTTGACTATATTTTCATGGATCCGCCTTACAGGAAGGGATATATCAATGAGGTTCTGCAGGAGGTATTCGATTGTGACCTTCCGGCAGAAGAAGCCATCATTATTGCAGAACATTCAGTATCCGAACCGCCCGATTTGTCTCTTTTCCAGGGAAAATGCCAGTTGTGGAAAGAGAAAAAAGTGGGGGCCATTGTTGTAAGTTATCTGCAGTGCAGATAATGAGGAGAAGGTTTGAATGAAATTAGCTATATGCCCCGGAAGTTTTGATCCGGTCACCTATGGTCATCTTGACATTATCAGAAGAAGCGCCAGCCTTGTAGACAAGCTGATTGTGGCGGCTTTTTTAAACCCTACAAAGCACTACATGTTTACTACGGAAGAACGCATTGCCATGCTGAAGGAAACTACGAAGGATATCCCCAATGTGGAAGTGGATGCTTTCGATGGGCTTCTCAATGAATATGCGGCAAAAAAGAACTGCCATCTCCTGATCCGGGGACTCCGGGCATTCAGCGATTTTGAATATGAATTCCAGAGAGCCCTGATGATAAAAAAGATTGATCCCACCCTGGAAACAGCATTCTTTATGACGGACGGCCGTTATTCCTATCTTTCTTCTACCGGCGTCCGGGAGCTGGCTCATTTTAATGGAGATGTGACCTCCATGGTGCCGCCCTTTGTCCAGGAAATGATAAAAAGGAAAGTAAATTCTATTAAGAAATGAGGCTGCCGATTATGGATACAAGAAAACTTCTTGAAGAACTTGAAAATGTCATTAACAATGCCAGCGAGGTGCCGTTCACCAATAAGAAAATGGTGGATAAGGATGAGGTGGAACGGCTGATTGATGCCATCAACCAGTCCCTGCCTAATGAACTGGAAAGTGCAAGAAGAATTGTTGCCGATAAGGAACGGATTATGCTGGATGCCGAAAAGAAGGCGGAAGATACAGTAGCGCAGGCAAAGGACTATATTGCCCGCATTACGGAAGAAAGCGAACTGGTCAAACAGGCCCAGGAAAGAGCCAATGAAGTGATTTCCTCTGCCAATAAATCGGCCGATGAACTGCGCACCAGCTCTGTGACCTATGCCACTGATGTACTGAAGTACGTGGAAACAAACATGGAAAACGTGCTGGACAGCCTGAAGAAAAACCGGCAGAGCCTGATTGATTCCAATTCCGCCGCAGCCCGTCAGCAGCAGGAACAGCAGCCTCAGGACGAACAGAAAAAATAATAAAGGCAGAAAGGCCTTGGCCGCTGCTCGTATAATCAATCGTTGATTCTTTACCTTACTTTCTGAATCTTTTTGAAACAGGGGGACAGGCCTATGGGAACCGAGGGAGACAAAAGAAGAGCCATTCTTCTTTGTGCATGCATTGCCTGTATTCTCATAGGACTGTCCTTTTTGGTGCTGGATCCCCTGTCCCTCAGGCAGGAAAAAGAACAGCCTTCTCTCCAGGTAAGCCAGGCAGAAGAGGGGAAAAAAGGAAAAATCCTTGTTTATGTGGTAGGGGCTGTGAAGAATCCGGGAGTCTATGAAATACCGGAGGGCAGTCATTACTATGATGCCGTGAAGGCGGCAGGGGATGTACTGCCCTATGCCGACATGACTGCCGTGAACATGGCGGAACCGGTGACGGAAAGTATGAAAATATGGATTCCCCTGGATCCCTATATGAAAGACCCCGGTGCCCTGGGACTGGTGAATATTAATACGGCCGGTACGAAAGAGCTGGAAACACTGCCCGGCATCGGTAAGGTAACAGCCGAAAAAATCATGGCCTACCGGGAAGAATATGGAAGCTTCAGAACAAAAGAGGATTTGAAGCGCGTACCATCTATCAGCGATGGGAAGTTTAAAAAACTGGCGGATAAAATCACATTATGAATACCAAGTATCCCCTGCTTTGGAGTGCCCTTTCTCTGGCGCTGGGAGTGGTGCTTTATGACACCTTCCCTTCTTTTTTCATGCGCTGGCCCTGGGTCTTTCTTCTGGCAGCGGGATGCTTTCTTCTTTTTTCTTTCCTTTTCCGCGGGAAAAGGGGACTTCTTCCGATGGTGATTTTCCTGTGTATCCTCACAGCCGGTATGGGTCGTATGTTTCTGGCTGACCGGTACTACGAGCAGCAGTCATCCTGGGCGGCAGGGAGCGAAGGGCGCTGGACCGGCATTGTGAAGGAGGCGCCATCGGTCAACCGGGATGGTGATGCCTATGCCCGCTACTACACGGAACTGGAATCTATCACCTACAGCGACGGCGTGGAAAAATCACTTTCCGGTACGGCCTTTGTTTATGATACCCATCCGGAAAAGCTTTATGGCACGGGAGATTCCATTTCCGTCACCGGAAAGATGACGGCTGTGAGGATTTATAAAAATCCCGGTAAAATCGATCTGGAAGGGCGTTACCGGAGCCGCCGGCTCATGGGCAGGATTTATCCTCAGGAACCGGAAAAAATCCATTTTCTGGGAGAAAGCGGTGAGTACAGGGCCGGCCGGCTGGCCGACGAAATCAAAGGAAAGTTGGAGTCCTGGTTTAAGCCCTACATGGATCCTCTCAGGCTCCATATCCTTATGACTCTGCTCTTTGGCGGAAATTATAATGAAATACCGGAATATATCATGACTTCCTTTTCTGCCACCGGCATCATCCATATTCTTTCTGTTTCAGGATCTCATGTGGCCCTTCTTTTCGGCTTCCTTTATTTCCTTGGAAAATGGCTTCACCTGCCTAAAAAACTGGTGGTGGGCGGGTCCATTGTGCTGGTCCTTTTCTATGCCCTTCTGTCCGGCCTGGTGCCTCCCGTCATCCGTGCGGCGGTGATGGGCATTCTTTCCGTAGGCGGCGTATTCCTGGAGAGGGAAAAGACTTCTCTCAATCTCCTGGGAGCGGCGGTGGCAGGTATGCTGCTGTGGGATCCCTTTTACCTCTATGATGTGAGTTTCCAGCTGTCTGTAGGGGCGTCGGCAGGTATTCTCCTTTTTTACAGACCCCTTATGGGAGAGCTTTCAAGGATTTCCTTCCTGCCCCGGTGGGTGAAGGAAGGGGTGGCTCTGTCCACGGCCGCCCAGGTGCTCACCATTCCGGTGATGCTCTATGATTTTCATACCTTTCCCCTCTATTTCATTCCGGCCAATCTTTTTGTCACCCCTTTTCTGGAATGGGTGATTATAGCAGGTCTGGTGGCGGCTGCTGCGGCACCGGTGTGTCTGCCCCTTTCCGGAGGCATACTCCACGGGGCTGATTACCTTCTCTGGGCAGGTCTTCATCTGAATCTGCATCTGTCTTCCTGGCCGGGGGCCCAGGTCCAAACCGGCGGGCTGACCATGGTACAGATTTTTCTGTACTATGTCACGGTAGGAATCTGCTATTTCAAAAAAGAAATCTTTTCCGTTCCCAAAAGGATGTATGGAGCGCTTCTTCTGTGGTGTTCTTTTCTGGGTCTGACCTTTTTCTTTTATATAACCAGACCGGAGTGGGTGGTATACTGCCCTGACCTTGGCCCGGACCAGGGAGCGGTACTTGTCACAGGAGAGCATAAAATCTTATACTATAAGGGCGGCAGCATTCCCTCCCACACGTCGGACTGGGAATGGAAGTCGATTCTTGGCTATGAAGGGATTTTTGATGCGGATATCCTCATTTTAAATCTGGAAGACGTGAAGGAGCCGCTTCCTCTGACGCTGCCGGTGCCGGTGCGAGAAATCTGGGTGACCGGCGGCAGGGCACAGGAAAAGACGCCCCGCCTTCTGCAGGGGTTTGAGGGAACAATCCGGGCGCTTTCCAAATCCCGCCTCCGCCTGGGGCGCCTGTCCTTTGTCACCAATGGGAGCAGCTGGCTTCTGTCCGAGGAGGACAGGGGCGTCTACCTTTCGGGAAGAAGGGGAATGGAGAAAATGTCCTTTCCGGTCCATACCCTCTGGATTGCTTCCGGTCGGAAGAATGGAGCAGGCATCAGGGAGGAGGAAATGGACCGGGTCAAGGCGGAGGCAGTGGTTTATGGCGGAAGCCGTCTTTCCTCGTCCTTTGAGGATGTGGATTTATTTGAGTTCAAAAATTATCAGGCAGCCAATGTGTACAGGGAAGGCATGCAGACCGCATCCTTCCGGCATAAGTGGGAGCTGGAAAATACATCATGGTTATGAAGAAATTAAATAAAAGCAACTGCTTCTTTTTATACGGCGATGATCCCGTGTCTGCCAATATACGGAAGAACAGGATCATTGATTCCTATTTTCATGGAAAGGCGCCGGAGGTGACCCTGTTTGACGGGAGCGGCACTTTTGAAGCCTATCAGAATGCTCTGGAAGGGCAGTCCCTTTTCACTGCAGAAACGGCAGTGGTCCTCCATAATCCGCCCTTTCTGAAAAGGCGGTCCGAAAAGGAGGATCATAGGGAGGAAAGTTTTCTTGAAACGGTGAAAGACCTTTCTCCAGATATCCTCCTCATTATCCTGTTGGATGGGAAGCCCGATAAAAGGACGAAAATCATTAAAACCCTCCTTTCCATCTGCACAAGCGAGGAATACAGTCTGATGAATCCCAGAGATGCGGCAGGCACTATGATTCGAATGCTGGCAGATGCAGGGAAACGGGTGGATTATGAAGCCCGGGGCTATCTGGAGACCGTTCTGTCTTCCTGGGAGCAGATTTCTGCTCCCCTTCTCCAGACGGAATGTGATAAAATTGTGCTGATGTGCGGAAATCGGGACACAGTGAGTCGAAAACTGCTGGAAGCGGCCCTTCCGGATTATATGAACCAGGGGATTTTCCGCTTTACCGACGCCCTTCTGGATAGGAAGGCCAGTGTGGTGCTGGAAAGCACGGACCGCGTTTTCACAGATATTTCCACTACCATTAAGAACCTGGGTTTCCTTTCCTCCAAATTCAGGAAAATCAAGATTTTTCACGAAATGAAAAGGAACCGCCGCCCAGAGGGGGAAATCAGGCAGGCCCTGGGCATCCGCAGCTCCTGGATGTGGCGGAATATGCAGAATGAAGCAGCCAAAGTGGGAGAAAAGAAAGCAGAATGGTTTCTGCTCCAGATTTTTAATTATCAGATGAAAACAAGGCAGGGTTCTTCTGAAATGGAATTGAAAGACCTGCTTCTGACATATTGTATGAAATGAAGGTAACCGGTCATTGAAATTACGAATTAAACGGATAGCTGGCATGATTTCACTGGTGGCGCTCCTCACGGGAGCTGCCGCCCCCTTTCTTTGGGTGAAAGGTGATTCGGTGATTCCGGGCGTGAGAATTAACGGTGTTGCGGCAGGCGGTTTTTCCAAAGCGCAGATGATGGATTTCCTGCAGGAAGAAAATAAAGCCATGGAGAAGGAGAATCTGAATCTGGTGAAGGATTCGGTGAAGGAGACCTGGAATTATAAGGACCTGCACGTCTCCTATGATGAACACAGCTTGGACGAAGCCCTGGCCATCGGTAGACAGGGAAGCCTTTTCCAGCAGTGGAAAGACCGCTGGGCAGCCCTTCTTTCGGGGAAAGCAGCCCATATAGATGCTTCCTTTGATGAGGAAGCGGTGAAAAAGAAGGCCCACCAGCTGATCAAGACATACAGCAAACCGCCGCAGAACGCCATGCCCCGTTTCCATAGTGACGGCTCCATTACCTTTTCCAAAGGACGGCCCCATCTGGCGATTTCGGAAGAAGACCTGATGCAGGGGGTAAAGGACATGCTGGAAACAGGCAGAGGGGGAGAAATGGAGATCCCGGTGACCGAAGAAGTGAAGCCGAACATGTCCAATAAGGAAGCAGAGGAAATCAATACAGTGCTGGCTCGATACAGCACCTCTTTCGGAGGAGATGCCAACAGGAGCAGCAATATTTCCCTGGCAGCAGAAAAAATCAGCGGCACCTATCTGAAACCCGGTACCGATTTTTCCTACAACCGTACCACCGGTTCCCGCTCTGCAGCCAATGGGTATAAAGAGGCGCCGGTCATTATTAACGGCAAACTGGAACCGGGCTCCGGCGGCGGCGTATGCCAGGTGAGTTCCACCCTTTTCAATGCCGTACTTCTTGCAGGGCTGGAAGTGACGCAGCGTACCTGCCACTTTTCCCCCGTATCCTATGTCCCCTTGGGGAGGGATGCCACGGTGGCGGAGGGAGTCATTGATTTCTGTTTCAGGAACCATCTGAAACACGGCGTTTATATTTATGCGGAATATGCGCCGGGCTCCATATCTGTCTGGATTTTGGGAAATAAGGAAGACAAGCCTTCCTATGTAGATATTTCCAAAACAAAGGAAGAAACGGTGCCTTTTAAAACCGTAAACCGCGTGGATCCTTCCCAGAAGGAAGAACAAAAAACAGAAGAAGGTCATGAAGGGAAAAACGTGACCGTTAAGCAGAGCGTGAAATGGGCCGATGGCAGGGTCTATCATGACCTTTTTGAATCGGACTACGAAGCCGTGGATACGGTGATTACCTATAAGAACAAGGAGGATCTGCCGAAAGAATAAGGAAAAGTCTTTCCGCCTGAATCATCGCGGGAAAGCACTTTTCCGCCTGGGCCGGTTTTATCACGAAAGGAGTACATACATGGGAAAATACCGTCTGCAGTCACGGAATAAGAATTCCATGATTACACTGATGGAGGTAGATACAGAATGCAGGGCCTGGTACATCAAGGCCGATGACAGGAATGCGGCTATCCGGGCTCTCAGGGATATGGGAAAGGAAATCCTGCCGGTGGAGTCTATTTATATCAATGGAGAAGACGTATCGGATGAAGTATTTTCATCCATCGCCATTCACATGGGCGCCCCTGTGGATCAGGGACCGGCAGAGTCCGTGCCTTCCGGCGAGGACGGCATGGACGGTATTCCCCTTCCCGATGAAGAACCCCTGGAAAATTATGCGCTCCCTCCCGATGATGTGCCCCTGCCTTCGCTGGATGATATTCCTCCGGAAGCAGCGCCGCTGCCGCCGGAAGCAGAAAGTGTGCCGGAAATGGATATGCCTGACATACTTCCGGACCTGACCAGCGTGCTTCCCAAGAGTGCCTTCGTTCCTTCCCCTAAAGACGGGGGAAAGAAGGGGGCTTCCAATGGCATCTATCTGGGCAGAAAGCACATTACCGGAGATCCTGTGGAAATCAGAACCATTACGGACGAAGCAGATGGTGTCATCTTCACGGGTACCGTCATCAGCTCTGAAGTGAGGGAACTTCGAAGCAAAAAGAAGCTTCTCCTCATGCGGCTGGCTGATGACAGCAACGGCATTCCCTGCAAGAAATTTTTTGATCATCCCGAGGATGCGGAGGGTGTGGAGTCATTGAAACCAGGCACTGTGGTGAAGGTGCGAGGCAACGTACGCTTTGACAAGTACTCTGGCGGCCTGACTCTGGAACTGCAGCAGATGGAAAAAGGGGAAGCCCAGGTCATTGACCATGAGGATACTTATCCCACGCCCCGGGTGGAACTCCATCTTCATACCAAAATGAGTCTGGACGGCCTCATTGATAATGAAGAAATCATCAAGACCGCTGCCAAATGGCACCATCCGGCTGTGGCCATTACGGACCATGGCGTCATCCAGGCCTTCCCGAAAATACAGGATCTGGCGGAAAAATACCACCAGAAGGTAATTTACGGCATGGAAGGGTACATGATTGATGAAATCCCGGAAGATCCGGATACGGACCGCCAGCAGTACAACCATATCATTATCCTGGCCAAAAACATTACAGGCCTTAGGAATCTGTACCGCATGGTCACCCTGTCCCATCTGAAATTTTATCGGAAACGGCCCTTGATTCCCAAACCCATTCTGGAAGAATACCATGAGGGACTGATTTACGGTTCCGCCTGCGTGATGGGCGAATTTTTCCGCGCCGTCCTGGCGGGGGAAAGCGATGAAGAGCTTATTGAAAAAGCCAAATTTTATGACTACCTGGAAGTGCAGCCGCTGGGAAATAATGAATTCCTTATCAATGAAGATAAATTCGGCAATGTGAATTCGAAAAAGGACCTGCAGGACCTGAACAGGAAAGTCATCGAAATCGGGGAAAAGGCAGGCCGTCCGGTATGTGCCACTTCCGATGCTCATTATATGTTTGCCGAAGACCAGCGGAACAGGGACATTCTGCTCTCCAACTGGGAAAAACCGGGGAAAATCGAATCCCATCCGCCGGTTTATATCCGCACCACCCAGGAAATGCTGGATGAATTTTCCTACCTCCCCAGAGACAAGGCCATTGAAATCGTGGTAACCAATACCAGGAAAATAGCAGAGCAGTGTGAAGTTTTAAAGCCCCTGGCAGAAGAATGGAAATCTTACAACCCGAAGATTGCAGGCGCTGATGACAAACTGGTGAAAATGTGCTATGACAACGCTCACGCCATTTATGGGGATCCCCTTCCCAAAATCGTGGAAGACCGGCTTACTCTGGAACTGACGCCGATTATCAAGCACGGCTACGGCGTACTGTACTACATTGCCCATAAACTGGTTAAACATTCCAACGACCGGGGATACCTGGTAGGTTCCCGAGGCTCCGTAGGTTCTTCCTTTGTTGCCACCATGTCAGGCATTACGGAAGTCAATCCACTGCCGCCTCACTACGTCTGCCCCAAATGCCACTGGAGCCAGTTCTTCACTGACGGCTCCGTAGGCGGCGGATTCGACCTGCCGGACAAGAAATGCCCTAAGTGCGGAACGCCGCTGAGCAAGAACGGTCATGATATCCCCTTTGCCGTATTCCTTGGGTTCGATGGAGACAAGGTACCTGATATCGACCTTAATTTCTCTTCCGGCGATGACCAGGGTGTGGCCCATAAATACACGGAAGAACTTTTCGGAAGGGACAATGTATTCCGAGCCGGTACCATTGCAGGCATCCAGGATAAGACGGCCTATGGATTTGTAAAGAAATATGCAGAAAACCGGGGCCTCACCTTTAATGATATTTTCATTGAAAAGCTGGCTGCCGGAGTGGCCGGGGTGAAGAGAACCACCGGTCAGCATCCGGCAGGCATTATGGTATGTCCTCGTGACATGGACATCCACAATTTCACACCCCTTCAGTATGCAGCCAATAAAAAATACCTGAAAGATGAAGATGGTCATATCATTCCCGGCACCATTACTACCCATTTCGATTACCATTCCATTTCCGGCCGTATGCTGAAACTGGATATTCTGGGTCACGATGATCCGAAAGTTATCCGTATGCTCCAGGATATTACGGGAATCGACCCCATGTCCATCCCCTTTGATGACAAGAAGACCCTCTCTCTCTTCAGCTCCACCGAAGCTCTGGGCATTACGCCCCAGCAGCTGGCGTCGGTGATTGGAAATAAAGGGGTGACGGTAGGTGCTCTTGGACTTCCGGAATACGGCACTCCCTTCGTCCGGGGCATGCTGGAAGACACCAGGCCGAAAAATTTCTCCGAACTGGTACGAATTTCCGGCTTTTCCCACGGCACCGACGTATGGCTGAATAATGCCCAGGACCTCATCAAGAACGGTACGGTCAAACTGGAAGATGCCATTTCCACCCGTGACGACGTCATGAACTATCTCATCAAGCATGGCGTCAAACCGCTTACCTCCTTCAAGGTCATGGAAAATGTGCGTAAAGGGAAAGGCCTGGAAAAGAACGGTTCCAACAACAAGGCGGAACTGGATGCTGCCCATGTGCCCCAGTGGTTCATCGACTCCTGTCTGAAAATCGGCTATCTTTTCCCCAGGGCCCATGCGGTGGCCTACGTTATGATGGCCTTCCGCATTGCCTGGTTTAAGGTGTACCAGCCTTTGGCCTACTACGCTGCTTACTTTACCATCCGCGCCGAGGGATCTTTCAATGCGCCGGTCATTTTGAAGGGACTGGAATCCCAGAAACAGGAACTGGCCCGCATTGCTTCCCTGGAGCATCCTACGGCCGTGGAGAAAGGCAATGCCACAGTCATCGAAGTGGCAGCGGAAATGTATCTCCGGGGACTGGAATTCCTGCCTATCAGCCTGGACAAGTCGGCGGCCTCCGAATTTAAAATGGTGGACGGAAAACTCCTGCCGCCTTTCAACTGTATTCCTGCCCTCGGTGATTCCGTGGCCAAGGAAATCGTAAGAGCCAGGGATAACCATCCCTTCACCTCCAAGGAAGATCTCCGGAAGAGGGGAAAGGTGAGCCAAACCATTATTGATACCATGGATGATATGGGCATACTGAAGGACCTGCCCGACGAAGAGCAGATGTCCCTCTTTGACTTCTAAGAGGAAGGACAGGGACGACTCAAAGAATGGGAGGTTAACACTTTTCTTCTCTTCTTGAGGGAAGAAATACAGCCCCTTCCAGAGCCCTGTCCTTTTGTACTTTGAGCGCACTGCAGCTCCTTTGGACTGGAAAGGGGCCGCAACGCGTCACCTTTTATAATATTTGCTTTTTTCTCATATCCCATGATATAATGACCTCAGTATCCGGGGTTATAGCTCAGTTGGTCAGAGCGCTTCGTTGACATCGAAGAGGTCTTTGGTTCGAATCCAAATAGTCCCACCAGATTGTATGACCCGCCGTGATGGCGGGTTTTTGTGTATCGGGAAAGCGCTGATTCATTGAGGAAGCCTGCTTGTAAAGGAGCTTTAATGCACAGCTTCCACATGGATTTCCATGGAGCCTGTAGATTTCGAAAATGAAAAGAGGGGAGCCGAATGAAGCTCTTTGCAGTCATCATGGTTTTGATTGCCGGCACCATGTGGGCGGGGACAGGGCTGGCAGCTCAGGATTTTTTCAGGAAGAGCAGCCTTGATGCCATGGACCTCACGGTGTTCCGCATGTTTTCTGCGGGCATCATCATGTTTCTTGTATCCCTGATGAAAGGGCAGTGGAAGGCAGGGGTAAGAGCCGTCAAGAGAAAGCCCCTTCTTTTTCTGGAGCTGGTATTTTATGGCATCGTGGGGCTTATGCTTATGCACTATACCTATTTTGCTTCTATTGCGGCAGGAAATGCGGCTGCTGCCACAGTCATCCAGTATACCTGCCCGGCCATGGTGATCCTGTGGGTTTCTCTGAAAAATAGAAAGCTCCCGGCCCGGGGTGAACTGCTGGCAGTGGTGCTGGCCATAGCCGGCGTATTTCTCCTTGTTACCGGCGGCGATTTCCATCGTATTTCCGTACCGGCGGCCTGCGTCTACCTGGCACTGGCTTCAGCGCTTTTCTTTGCGGTCTGCGCCGTGTATCCCAAGCACCTGATGACAGTCATGGACAATTCCTTTATCCTGGCCATAGGCATGTTTACCGGTGCCATTTCTGCCTGGCTGATTGATCCGGTCACCGATTTTTCCGGCTTTTTTCAGCGTTCGGTGCTCTTTGATTCCTTTTGGATCGTTATCTGCGGCACTGTGGTGGCTTTTACCTGCTATAATGCGGGTCTCCATTACCTCAGTGAAGCCCAGGCCTCCGTCACCGCTACGGTGGAACCGGCAGTATCTGTCATTGCCTCCTTCTTCCTTTTTGACGTCCGCTTTGACTCTCTGCAGGCTCTGGGCATCCTGCTCGTTATCCTTGCCATTGCCGCACCGGGTCTTGTGGGAAAACAGGGAAGCAGACAGGAAAAGTGAAATATGAGCGAAGGGGTTCCTGCCCGGCATGGAGCGAAAGATGTTCCTGACGGCAGGAAAGGATGTAAAGAAACTTTCGTAGATGAAATATTTCTTTTATAGTAAAATATAAATTGATGATAGAAGACAGACCATTCTTTTTTACAGGAGTCATTATGGATACAGAACATATCAGAAATTTTTCAATTATTGCCCATATCGACCATGGCAAGTCTACCCTGGCGGATCGGCTTATTGAGCTCACCGGCACGGTGCAGAAGAGAGATATGGAAGCCCAGATTCTGGATACCATGGATCTGGAGAGGGAAAGAGGCATTACTATCAAGGAGCAGTCCGTGCGCCTGATGTACAAGTATGAAGACGGCGATACCTATGAGCTGAATCTGATCGACACCCCAGGCCATGTGGATTTCAATTACGAAGTATCCCGCAGCCTTTCTGCCTGTGAAGGGGCCATCCTTATCATTGATGCCACCCAGGGCGTACAGGCCCAGACCTTGGCCAATGTGTATCTGGCTTTGGACCACAACCTGGAAATTATTCCGGTCATTAATAAAATCGACCTTCCCAGTGCCGATATTGACCGGGTGAAGAAGGAAGTAGAAAATATCATCGGTCTCGACATGTCTGATGCCATTCCTGTTTCTGCCAAAACCGGGGAAAATGTGGAAGAAGTGCTGAAACGGATTGTGGAGCAGGTGCCGCCGCCTCCGGACAATACGAAAAAACCGCTGCGCTGCCTTATTTTTGATTCCATCTTCGATTCTTATAAGGGAGCCATTGCCTATGTCCGTGTTATGGATGGAGAAATCAAGCCGGGCATGAATATCCGCATGATGGCTTCCGGCAAGGTGTATACGGTAACGGAAGTGGGGTATTTCTCCCCTTTCCCCAAGGCCTGTGATATCCTTACCTGCGGATCCGTAGGTTATGTGGCCGCCAGCATCAAGAACGTCCAGGACTGCGAAGTGGGGGATACCATTACCACGGCGGAAAATGGGGCTTCCGAGGCCCTGCCGGGATACCGGAAGGCGCTCCCCATGGTTTTCTGCGGTCTCTATCCCATTGACAGTAAGGACTATGATAATCTGAAGGAAGCTTTGGAAAAACTTAAGCTCAACGATGCAGCACTGGAATTTGTACCGGAAACCTCCCAGGCCTTGGGATTCGGCTTCCGCTGCGGTTTCCTTGGACTTCTTCATATGGATGTGGTGCAGGAAAGACTGGAAAGGGAATACCACTTAAAGCTTATTACCACGGCGCCTTCCGTTATTTACCATGTTTTCAAAACCGACGGTACCATGGTACCGGTGGATAATCCGGCAGAACTGCCGCCTATGACGAAAATCGAACATATCGAAGAGCCGGTGGCCAAGGTGGATATCCTGGTGCCGTCTGACATGGTGGGCAACGTGATGGAACTGGTACAGAACCGCCGCGGCGTATTCCAGACCATGGAATACCTGGATGAAACCAGGGTGGATCTGACCTATAAGATTCCTCTTTCCGAAATTATTTTTGATTTCTTTGACAAGCTGAAATCCTGCACCAAAGGCTATGCGTCCCTGGACTATCAGCTGGACGGATACCAGAAGACCGATGCCGTGAAGCTGGATATCCTCCTGAACGGGGATCTGGTCGATGCCCTGTCCATCATTGTTCACCGCAGCAATGCGCCTGCCCGGGGCCGGGCTCTGGCGCTGAAGCTGAAGGATATTATTCCGCGGCAGCAGTTTGAAGTGCCCATCCAGGCTGCTATTGGAAGCAAAATTATTGCCAGGGAAACTATTAAGGCTTACAAGAAGGACGTTCTGGCCAAATGCTATGGCGGCGACGTGACCCGTAAGAAAAAGCTTCTGGAAAAGCAGAAGGAAGGAAAGAAGCGCATGAAACAGGTGGGCAGTGTAGAAATTCCGCAGGAAGCATTCATGGCGGTTCTGAAAGATGACTGACCTGGGACTTTATATTCATATACCCTTCTGTAGAAGCCGCTGTGCCTACTGCGGCTTCTATTCCATTGGGAGGAAACCGGATAGCACTTTTCTGAAGGCCCTGGCAAAGGAAATGGAAATGAGAAGCCCCGCCTTTCAGGATTATCTCTGCGATACCATCTATCTTGGCGGCGGCACACCTTCTTCCCTTTCGGAAAATCAGCTTGCGGAAGTGATGGACAATATCCGGCGCCGGTTCCATATATCGGACCATCCGGAAATCACCATGGAAATGAATCCCTGCGATATGACGGATTCCTACCTGCGCCATGCCAGGGCTCTTGGCATCAACCGCATTTCTATAGGCGTAGAGAGTCATGACGACAGGCTCCTTAGAACGATTGGCCGTCTTCACACCGCTTCGGAGGCGGAAAAGGCGGTGAAGAGGGCCTGGGACTTGGGATTTCGTAATATCAGTGTAGATCTCATGTATGAACTGCCGGGGCAGAGTGTCATGGATTTCAGAAAATCTCTTCTCTGGGCAGTGCACCTGCCCATTACCCATGTGTCCGTGTACAGCCTTATCCTGGAAGAGGGCACCCGCTTTGCCCAGCTGGCAGACAAAGGAAAGCTTCCAAGGCCTACCGAAGAGGAAAGCTGGGCCATGTACCAGGATATGTGCCGCATCCTTCCTCATTACGGCTTTGAACGGTATGAAATATCCAGCTTTGCCCGGAAAGGATACCGCTCCCGGCATAACCGGAAATACTGGGAACTTTCTGACTACCTGGGACTGGGACCGGCGGCGTCTTCCCGCATCGGCCGTACCCGCTTTACCATCAGCCCCGGCGTGAGGATGTATGAAAAAGATCTTTTGACCGGCAGCGCTCCGGCAGAAGAGATAGAAGAGCTGACGGAAAAGGATGAAATGGAAGAATATTGTTTCCTTCACCTGCGCATGAAAGAGGGCATTCCGCTGGATGACTTCGAGCACCGCTACGGCCATCCTCTCTCCTTCTGGTATGGCAGACAGGTGACAATGCTGAAAAAACAGAAACTGCTTACAGAGGAGGACCGTCATCTCTTTCTCACCTACCATGGAGCGGCCCTGGGAAATTATGTGTTTGAGCAGTTTCTGAGAGATGAATAGCCACGGGGAAAGGTGAGGGGATGAGACTTGCCTTTTCTCTTCACTTACAATTTTGCGTCAGGCCCTTTTCTTTTTAGCGCCGTTGGATTATGATAAGGGTAACCCTTTGGAATACAATTTCATAAGGACTACGAAGCATCGCGGCTTTCTGACGGGGAAAACCCGTGAATTTCAGCTGCGGTGACTTTTTTATTGGAGGGAGATTTTGTTATGCCTGTTTCTTACATGGAAATCAATCTGAACGCACTTCGCCACAATCTGAGAGTCATTCGCCAGCACCTGCCCAAGGAAGTGAATGTACTGGCCGTGGTTAAAGCCAATGCCTATGGTCATGGCGCTGTGGAAACACTCCGCATTGCAATGGAAGAAGGATATACGGCAGCTGCAGTAGCCCGGGTAGAAGAGGGTGCTGAACTCCGGAAAGCCGGATTTACCTGCCCCATTTATGTACTGGGCCTTCCCCTTCCGGAAGACATGCTCATGGGTGTAAAATATGACCTCACCCTTCCGGTGGACGATACGGTAGACCTTGACGCTTTTGAAGATATTGCCAAAGGCGCCGGTAAAACAGTGGAAGTCATGATGCCGATTGATACGGGCATGAACCGCATCGGCACCCATCCGGAAGATGTGAAGCCTTTCCTGAAAAAACTGGCCGGTTATCCCCATCTTCATCTCCATGGCACCTGGACCCATATGGCTACAGCAGACTGCAAAGATAAGTCAGCAGCCCTGAAGCAGCTGGACCGCTTCGATGAAGCCATTGCCCAGATGCCGGTCACCGATGATTTCGTCATTTCCTCTGCCAACAGCGCCGGCGTCATCGACATTCCCAAGAGCTGGCATAATCTGGCCCGTCCGGGCATTATTATCTATGGACCCCAGCCTTCCGATGAAATGGAACATAAACTGGATCTCCAGTATGTCATGCGCATCGTGAGCCATGTGACCCATGTACAGACTCTGCATAAAGGAGAAGCCATCGGCTACGGCGGCACCTATGTGGCTGATAAAGACATGAAGACCGCCACCGTCCCCATCGGCTATGCTGACGGCTATCCACGCTGCCTCTCCAATAAGGGAGAAGTTCTCATTGGTGGAAAACGCTGCCCCATTGTGGGACGCATCTGCATGGACCAGTTCATGGTGGCAGTAGATGATTCTGTGAAACCGGGCGATGAAGTCATCCTCATGGGCCGGCAGGGAGAAGGGGAAATCACCCTGGACGAAGTGGCAAAGACCGCCGGTACCATTCCTCATGAAATCACTTGTGATCTCAAGAGAATTCCCCGGGTTTTTGTAGAAAAATAAAAACCTCTTTCCTTTATCCACCCTTTGTGCTATAATACTCCTTGTTAGGCGTCTATAGCTCAGTGGATAGAGCACTGGTCTCCGGAACCAGGTGTCGAGAGTTCGAATCCCTCTAGACGCACCAGAAATTTGAAATCCTTATGCCTTTCATCCGGCATAAGGATTTTTTGATAAGGAGGACCTATGGATAAGGACGAAAAAATCGATTCTTCGGAAGAAAGCGAACTGACGGAAGAAGAACTGCAGGAGTTCATGGCATCCTATAAAAGGGAGCTGGCCCATATCTATAAAATGGCCAGTGCAAAGAAAGCGTTCATGGCCCGCCAGCACCTGCCCCATCTGAAAGAGGCGCTGGAAGCCTGCGACCGGGATATGAGGGCGGATATTGAAGAACTGAAACAGAAATATGGCATTCATTATTAATTCTCATCAATATCTAATTTGAAAAAACAGGTATCTTATGGTATAGTATCTTTGTTGCCCGATGAAGGCAGTCATCTGAAAAATCTTTCAAATCAAAGAAAAAAAGATTTGACAGATGATGAAGAAAATGATATAATCATTTTCGTTGAACGGACCATTAGCTCAGCTGGTAGAGCACCTGACTCTTAATCAGGGTGTCCGGGGTTCGAAACCCTGATGGTCCACCAAGAACTTACATCCCACGAGTTTCGTGGGATTTTTTATTGCCTGTCATACCTGGCTCCACTGGACTGGCAGCGGGGGGACAGATGAAAGTGAAGGCGCAGCTGCTTTATAACTGCTGCTGTAAAACAGCAATTTCCCCCATCGGCTGCCCAGGGACCATTGCACCTGAAAACGCTCATGGGGAAGGCAGGGCCCCACAGAAGGCCCTGTCTCTCCCCTGCCATTTATGATAGAATAAATGCAAACGGGAAAAATTCTTCGGAGGTGTCCTATGAAATACAGAAGTACCAGAAGTAATGAAACAGTAACGGCAGAAGAGGCGCTGGTGAAAGGGCTGGCTGATGACGGCGGCCTGTATGTGCCGGAATTTCTCCCTGCTCCTTTTCTTCATGCAGATGAACTGAAAGATATGACCTATGAGGAGCTGGCAGCGTTCGTGCTGTCCCATTTCCTCACGGATATTCCGGAAGAAGAGCTGAAAAAGCTGACTCACAGTGCTTATACCGGTACTTTTGAAACAAAAGACATTGTACCGGTCAAGCCCCTGTCCCAGGCATTTTCCATGGCGGAAATGTTCCATGGCAGGACCTGTGCTTTCAAAGATCTGGCGCTGTCTCTTTTCCCCTATCTTCTTGTATATGCAAAGAAAGAGGAAAAGGATGATCAGGAAATCCTGATTCTGACTGCCACCTCCGGCGATACGGGAAAGGCAGCACTGGAAGGATTCCGTGATGTGCCGGGCGTCCATATTATGGTCTTCTATCCTTCCCATGGTGTCAGCCCGCTGCAGAAGGATCAGATGCAGAAGCAGCTGGGCAGCAATGTGAAGGTGGTGGGCATTGAAGGCAATTTTGATGATGCCCAGGGAACGCTGAAGCAGGTTTTCGGAAGCAGCCTTCGGAAAGAGGAAGCAGAAAAGGGCGTTCTTTTCTCCAGTGCCAATTCCATTAATATCGGCCGTCTTCTGCCTCAGGTGGTGTACTATGTATGGATCTGGCTTAAGCTTTTGAAAAATGGCTCCATCGGTGATCATGAATCTTTCAACGTGGTAGTGCCTACCGGCAATTTCGGCAATATCCTGGCTGCCTGGCTGGCAAAGCAGGTGGGAGCACCCATTGGACGGCTGATCTGCGCTTCCAATGAAAACAAAGTACTGGCGGACTTCTTTGAAACCGGCGTATATGATATCAACCGTCCTTTCTACATGACCGAAGCACCGTCCATGGATATTCTCATTTCCTCCAATTTTGAACGGTTTCTCTACTACCTTACAGGCTCGGCAGAGCAGGTGAGGGAAAGTATGGACAGATTGAAGAAGGAAGGAAAGTATGAAGTTTCCAAAGAGGCCTTTGCCAAGGCAGACATGGAAATGATGGGCGGCTGGGCTTCTCCGGAAGATATGGCCCATGCCATGAGTGAGGTGTACGAGAACTATGATTATCTCATGGATCCTCACACCGCCGTGGCCTATGCGGTTTATGACCATTTGAGAAGGGAAGGGGAGATTCCCCGTCATTCCCACACTGTCATTATCAGTACGGCCCATCCATACAAGTTCCCTGGCGTAGTGGCCAAAGCACTGGGACTTAAAGAAATGGAAAGTCCCTACGATACGCTCCGTGAAATTGCAGATAAAACTGGCATTCCCGTTCCTAAACAGTTGGGAGAGCTGGAAAATCGTCCGAAACGGTTTACGGAGACAGTGGACCGGAAAGATATGGCTGATACAATCCGCAGCTATGCAGACGAAATTTGTGGAAGCACGCATTGATAAGGCTTTTGCGGGCAGCGAAAGGGGGGGATGTGGAAAAATGTAAATCATTTTTTCACATCCCCCCTTTTTTCTTCTGCCCAAAAGGAGCATGGGCACACAGGCGGCTTTTTCGTATTATGGAAGGAGTATCGCTGAATGCATGGGATTTAATTTTATTTAAAACAATGGTATGATATATTTATAAAGTAGCATATAATATAAAAACAGGGAAAGAGCTTTCTGCCTTTATGGAGGATTTGTCAAGGTGTATTCCTTCTGCTTCAGAGGCTGGCTATCCTTCTGCTTTTTGCGTATTCTGTATATAACAGAGGCCTTTTATGAGATATCGAAATTGGAATGAGAAGGGGGAGCGGAAATTCCGCCTCTCTGTTCTTGCGCTGCTGATACTGGTGCTGGCGGCTATCCATTTCTTTGATCCTACTTTTTACCCTACCATTTATCATTTGTCAAAGGATGGAGATCTGAGAGGCACCATTGCGTACCTGCACAGCTTTGGCATTTATGCTGCCTTCATGAGCTTTTTCATTGATGTGGTCATCAATATCGTCGGATTTCTTCCATCCATTTTTATTTCCACGGCTAATGGATTGATTTTCGGCCTTTTCTGGGGTGTTATCATTTCCTGGCTGGCAGAAACGGTGGGAGTCCTTATTTCCTTCTATGTCATGCGTACTCTTTTCCGGGGCATGGCTATGAATATTATCAATAAGAGTAAAACGCTGAAAAAACTGGATTCCTATGATTCCTGGCAGGCCATGGCGGCTGCCAGAGCCATTCCCTATATGCCCAATGGTCTGGTCACGGCTATTGCGGCCCTTTCCAGCATGCATTTCCGCTCCTACGCCCTGGGCTGTCTCATCGGCAAGCTGCCATCCACGGCTATGGAAGTGGTGCTGGGACATGATGTGGTCAATATGGAGGAGCATGCTTTCCGCCTGACTATTCTCATCATTTTGATCACCCTGATTTATGTCGGTATATGGTATTACAATAAGAAGAAAAAGAAGAACTTTTGAGGTGGGTATGAAAAAGCAGCATCCTGGGAGATGCTGCTTTTCTGGTTTACGGATATTTTATTTATTTATTGGTTCGGCAGATTTCTGCCACTGCATCCACATCATTTACCGGCATGAGATGGGCGCCGTCGGCGTGGATGTCTCTTAAAGCCTGTACCAGCTCTCTGGAAAGGGCGATGCCCGTTTCGCGGCCTCCCGTTTCCATGGCCTTCATCACCGCCGGCGGGATGAAGATGCCGGGCACATGGCTGTTCAGGTAATTGGCCATTTTGAAGCTCTTTAAGGGGACAATGCCGAAGAGGATGGGAAGGGAAAGGTCTTTGGCAGCAGCAAGGAAATTTTCTGCCTGCCGGATGTCGTAAATGGGCTGGGTCTGGATGAACTGGGCGCCGGCCTTCTTCTTTCCTTCCAGCCGCTGGATTTCCTTGTCCAAATCATCGGCGCCGGGGTTGGCAGTGGTGCCGATGTAGAAGTCAGCCGCTTCTCCCAGCTCATGGCCCATCATGTCATGGCCTTCGTTCAGGGCTTTGGCGATTTCGATGAGGCCGGTGGAGTCTACTTCAAAGACTCCCTTGGCATCGGGGTGGTCGCCGATGGAAGGCGGATCTCCTGTGAGGGTGAGAATGTTATGGACGCCCAGGGCGTAGGCACCCAGCAGTTCCGCCTGCAGGCCGATGACATTTCGGTCCCGGCAGGTGAGGTGGAAAATGGATTCTACCTGATAGCGGCTCTGGATGATGGAGGAAAGGGCAATGGGGCTCATGCGCATTTTAGCCATAGGGCAGTCCGCAATGTTTACGGCGTCCACATAGGGGGCGACTTTGACTACCTGCGCTTCTGTGACCGAGGAAGAGGCACTTTTGGGCGGGTCCAGTTCCGTAGTGATGGTAAATATATGCTGATTATGTTTTTCTTTTAATGTACTCATCAATCATTCCTCTTTTCCTGTCAGCCGGTCTGCTATTTTAACGGCGGCGATGCCGTCTTTGCAGTAGTTCGGTGCGCCGATGCGGCTGGCATAATCCTGGGTAACAACGGCGCCGCCTACGAGAATTTTAACGTTGGGGGTTTCTTCTTTTAATGCTTTCACGGTATGTTCCATTTCCGGCAGGGTGGTGGTCATGAGGGAGCAGAGGCCGGCCAGATCTGCATGATGGTCTTTGACTGCCTGAACGAAGACCTCTGGATCCACGTCTTTTCCCAGGTCAATGACCTGGTATCCGCTGTTTTCCATGAGGGCAGCCACAATGTTTTTGCCCAGGTCGTGGATATCGCCTTTGACGGTGCCGATGACCAGGGTACCCTTGGCGGAACTGTTCATTTCAGGAAGAATTTTCTTCAATTCTTTGAAAGCGGTCTGCATGGCTTCTGCCGCCATCATGACCTGGGGCAGGTATACTTTTCCGGCACCGTAGCCGTCTCCGATTTCCGTCATGGCAGCGGTAAGGCCTTCTTTGATAATGGTTTCCGAAGAAATTCCATTGTCCAGCAGTGTTTTGATGAGGGCGGCCGATTCTTCTTTTTCTCCGTTCTTTACTGCAGCTTTGATTCTTTCCAGCGGCGGCAGGTCTTCAGAGGGGGCGCTCTTTGCTTTCGGCTCTTCAGAAAGGGCAGCGGCCCTGATGAAATCCCTGGCGCCGGGGTCAAAGCCCAGAAGCAGTCTGGCATTGATGAAAGCATCCTGGATATCCTTGTCCAGGGGGTTGATAATGGGGGCATTCATGCCGCAGGCAAAGGCCATGGTGAGGAAGGCTGCATTAATCCGGGGCCGGGCAGGCAGGCCGAAGGAAACGTTGCTTGTGCCCATAACGCAGGGAAGACCGAATTCCTTCTTATATAAAGAAATGGTTTTCAGTGTTTCTCTGGCACCGGTGTCGGAGGAGCCGATAGTCAGCACCAGGGGGTCCAGCAGGAGGTCTTCCTTCCGAAGGCCTGCCTTGAGGGCTTTGTCAATGATGGCAGCGGCAATGCGTATCCGTTCATCTGCCGTTTTCGGCAGATTTCCCTTTTCCAGAGGGAGGCAGAGTACGGCGGCACCATAGGTTTTGGCCAGTTTCAGCACCTTTTCAAGAATTTCATCATCGGCGCCGTTGACGGAATTGATGAGCGGGCGGCCGGGATATACTTTCAGAGCTCTTTCCAGCACCTCTGGGTCTGTGCTGTCTATGGAAAGAGGCACCGGGCAGAGCATGGAGAGCTGGGAAATGACTGTTTCCATGGCTTCTCTCTGGTCGATGCCGGGAACACCCATGTTCACATCCAGTACATCAGCACCGGCAGCTACTTCGGTCAGCCCTTCCTTCTTGACGGAAACGAAGCTGCCTTTCTGGATATCTTCTCTCATTTTCTTTCTTCCCGTGGGGTTGATTCGTTCCCCGATTTTGACGGGGGCATAGTCGTCACCGATGAATACGGTTTTTGTCCGGGAAGTGAGGGCGGTGAAGGGCTTCACTTTCGGCGGCAGAGTCAGGGGGACATCTTTCAGCACCTCTGCCACTTTCCGGATATGGTCCGGCGTTGTGCCGCAGCAGCCGCCCAGGTAGGATACGCCGATTTTAGCAAATTCCGGCACATAGGATGCAAATTCTTCCGGCCCCAGAGGGAAGCGGGTTTCTCCGTTTTCCAGTACCGGCATGCCTGCATTGGGCTGGATAATCACAGGCTTATTGGTGACAGAAACCATCTGGCGGGCGGCCTCCAGCAGCTTGTCAGGACCTACAGAGCAGTTGGCTCCGATGACATCCGCACCCATGGCATCCAGAAGGATGATGGCAGTAACGGGGTCTGTGCCTGGAATAGTCCTGCCGTCTTCGGAGTAGGTCATCTGGCAGATCACAGGGAGGCTGGCCGCTTCTTTGGCGGCTATCAGGGCTGCCTTCATTTCCTGGATATCGATGATGGTTTCAATGATGAGGCAGTCTGCTCCTGCCTGGGCCAGTGCTTTGGCCAGACGGTAATAGTTTTCGCAGGTTTCGTCAAAGGACAGATCGCCGATGGGTTTGATGAATTTTCCCGTGGGGCCCATGTCGCCGGCCACTTTCACTTTATCTCCGCAGGCAGCCCGCACATTCCGTACTGCAGCTGCAGCGATTTCTTCCACCTTGTCTGACAGATCGTAATCGGCCAGCTTCAACGGAGAAGAACCGAAGGTATTGGTGGTGATAAACTGACTCCCTGCTTCCATATAGGCCCTGTGAATCTGCTGTACCACGTCAGGGTGGGAAATATTGTAGTAATCGGGGCAGCTTCCTGCCTCAAGACCGAATTTCTGCAGCATGGTACCCATGCCGCCGTCAAATAGTATCATAAAGCACTCCTTTTCTGTGATATATGATTTTTCTACATTATATGATGGAATATGAAAGTTATATTTTCAAGAAGTGATTCCTGAAATTCCGATGCTGTGAAATGCACTGGACTTTCTGTTCTAACTTAACGCCTGAAGGGACAGGTGAGAAGGGAGCAGGTCCGGCATTTGGCCGGCGCCGGGCGCTGGCTGCATTGGGAAATGCCGATGATGGCGGACACAGATTTCCTTGGAAAAAGCATGGAATGGTCTGTCACCTGGATGCCGATTTTATCTGCTTCGATGAGGCGGCAGAAGTCTCTCTGCTGGGTTACCGGCCAGTCTCCGTAGCCCGGAGAAAAGCGCCATACCGTTTTCTGCCCGTCCTTTTCGGCTTCCTTCTGGATGAGCCGGTCCACCTGGTCTGCCAGATGCTCGGTGGCGGTAGTGGCCGCCGCATCCAGAAGAAGACCCCGTACATAGTCTCCCGACTTGAAGGCAGCATCCGATGCTTTTTCGATTTCATCACCCACTGTCACCGCCAGCACGGCAGTGGACCAGGAATTGGCCAGATGGTGACGGATGCTGTTTCCGGACAGCACCAGAGGCGGATTTCCTTCAATCTTTCCTTCAGAAGGAGAATAGGGGATCACCTGCCAGATGCCTTTAGGCTCCGCCAGTGCCAGCGCCTCCTGTATGGCACTCTGTACGGCTTCTTCGGGAAAATTCTTACCTTTGGGATTCATGCCTGCATAGCGGAGCATTTCCTTCCGGTCTATTTCAAATAAAGTTCCATTATAGAAAGGCATAAAACCTCCTTAAAATAAAAAAATCTTCCATCCCTAAAGGGACGAAAGATTCGTGTTACCACCCAATTTTATCCATGCATTGCTGCATGAACCTCTATAGGTACGCCAGCCATAAGGCCTTGATACTTGAGCGCTGTATCGGGCGCACCCGGGATGCCTCATCATTCGGCCTTCCCTGCTCAGAGTCCATCTTCAGCAGCTCTTTGGCACTCCCTTCTCACCACCGGGAGCTCTCTTTGGCCTTGGCATCTGCCTACTCTTCTCTTCATCGCATGTCTGTAATTAAGTCTAACTATAGCATAGGTGACAGGAGGTGTCAAATGAAGAGTTTCGGGCGGCAGGAAGATGAGAAATGAAATTTCTTCCTTTATCTCTGACTATATGAGCAGAGGGAACGAAAGGCCCGGAAAACATGGGCGATTCCTCCTGTCGGCGCGTATCCATGGAAGACAGGAGGCCTATGGATTCTAATATGATTCTTCCCTCAAAGGCCGGCCGAATTTCAAATGAAAAACTTCCTGACATCCCTTGAGGGGCAGGCTCATGAAGCCCCTTGAAGATTGGCGCGTGAATCGCGGGATGACAGGAAGTTTTTTGTGCTGGAAATTTGAAGGAAACAAAAGCAGACATTTCTTATGGTGGAAGAAAGCCTCTTCTTGCCGGGCTTTACCGGGCCGGAATCAGCCGTCTTCCCACAGCAAAAGCAGAATTTCTACATACAGACTTGGGCTTTGAGACATCTGAGACCCTGCTCAGATGATGAAGACAGAGGACTTCTTTGATTTCATTAGAAGAGTATGGATGAATTGTCATTTACAAATCTTTTAGTGTATGCCACAATAAAGACAGGAAATTCTATGTTGATTCCTTTTCTGAAAGCGGTATCGGAATGAGCGATTTTTATGGATGAATTTAACTTTATCTTTCTTGCCCTGGGCTTCCTCATGACGATCTGGAGCTGGATGGCAGTCAAAAGGAAGGCGCCTGAGCGGCACTATCCTCTTTGGTATCGGGGCCTGCAGCTCTTCTGCATGGCGGTGATTCTGGCACCTTGCATTTTGGTTACTGTTTCTGAGGGGGATAATCAAAACCTTTCTCTTTTTCTCTATGCCCAGGCGGCAGCTTTTGCCATTCTCCTTTTTCTGGATGGTGCAAAGTCCCGGTTTGGCAGAGTAGTGTCTGATGGCAGATGCGGGGATGGAAAGGGCATGATTCTGTTTTGGGGTGCAGCTGTCACGGTTCTTATGTGGGCAGCTTTTGTTTATATGCTGAGGTGATATGAAATGGGAAATCAGACGGTCATTCTTGCCTGCCCTACACTGGCAGGAGAACTGAAAGAAGCAATGAAAGAGGCCCAGTCAGATAGTGTGGTCTATTTCATGCCGCCCGGTCTTCACCGGGACCCCAAGGTGCTTCATCATTATGTGCAGGATAAGATCGATCATTTTTACAATGTATCAAAAATCGTGGTGTGCACCACAGGCTGCGGCGGAGGAAATATAGGAATCGCCGCTTCTTCGGCGCCTCTGGTATATCCGAAAACCAGGGATTGCATCGATATCCTTCTTTCCGGAGACAGCCTGGCCGATTTGAAGCGGGATATGCATGGCGTTTTTCTTACGGAAAGCTGGATGGAGTTCATGAAGGAATCCTCCATTGATATGGAAAAGCTGGAGAAAAAGATGGGCCGAGACGAAGCTCATGGTTATCTGAAGAAGCTTTATGCGCCAATTCATGATTTTTATATTATTGATACCGGCTGCTATGATGTGGAGCCGGTGAAGAAATACATCGAGCCTATGGTAGACCTGCTCCAGGCGGATCTTCATATGGTTCATGGCGGTTATGGTATCTTGCGGAAGATTGCTGGAGGAACCTTTGACGACGATTTCTTTGTGGTTCCTAAGGGGGAAAAGGTAAAGCCCGGTTCTTTTCCTGCAAACTTTTAATTAAGGAGGATGTCCATGGCATAAGACAGTTTTATGGACCTGGACTCCCTGGCTCTTTTACGCAGGAAACTTTTTTCATAAAAAAGGGAAAAAGTTTCAAAAAGGGTTTGGGAAAATCGGCCTGTATGCTATGATTCTCTTCCATTTTCTCCCGTTTTTACCCATAAATGACAAAAGTCATCCTTCCCTTGACAAAAAGGAGGATGGTGGGTATACTAATTAAGTAACTTACGTGCGGCCCGGTGGTGTAGTGGTCTAACATGCCGCCCTGTCACGGCGGAGATCGTCAGTTCAAATCTGATCCGGGTCGCCACAATTTTGCCTCGGTAGCTCAGTTGGTAGAGCAAAGGACTGAAAATCCTTGTGTCAACGGTTCGATTCCGTTCTGAGGCACCATATATGCGGCTGTGGCGGAATGGCAGACGCGCTACTTTGAGGGGGTAGTGATCTTTCGATCGTGTGAGTTCAAGTCTCACCAGCCGCACCACAATTTTCCTAATTCCTTGTTGTTTAACTTCATATGCGGTCGTGGCGGAACTGGCAGACGCGCTATCTTCAGGCGGTAGTGGAGTAATCCGTGAGAGTTCAAATCTCTCCGACCGCACCACTCAAAAATGAACTTCCAAGTGTTGAACTTGGAAGTTTTTTTGTGTCAAAAAAACTGGAAAGAAAATGTTTTTCTGCTGAGAGGTGTACAGGATTTTTTCTCCTCTTTGCCATATAATAAAAGGAAAAAGGAGGTTTCCATGCATTCGTCGGTCTACTTCTTCGCCTTAGGGCATTTGGCCACAGACTGGTCTCAGGGCGCCATACCGGCGCTGCTTCCCTATTTCATTGCCCGCTTCGGTCTTTCTTACCAGGAAGCAGGCCTGCTGGTTTTTGCCAATGTGCTCATTGCTTCTGTCATGCAGCCGCTCTTTGGTTATTATTCCGATAAGGTTTCCAAGCCCTGGTTTGTGCCGCTGGGCCCTCTGATCTGCGGGGCCGCTATTTCTTTCGCAGGCTTTGCCCCGGGCTATGCGTCCCTTTTTCTGTCAGCCCTCTGCTGCGGCATAGGCAGTGCCCTTTTTCATCCGGAAGCGGCCCTTATGGTGAATCGGATTTCCGGAAGCCGGAAAGGCCGGGCCATGGGAATCTTCTCTGTAGGCGGCAATGCGGGGTTTGCCATAGGCCCCCTTCTGGCAGGTTTCTGCGCCTACCGGCTGGGCATCCATTCCCTTCTGATCTTCGGTATCCTTAATGCGGTTATGGCATTTGCCATAGTCCGCTGCATGGCTTCCCTTCGCCCTGCCATGGCTATGGCGGAAAAGGAAGAAGCCCGGGTTCTTGGGGGAATGGAAAGGAAGAATGACTGGCTTTCTTTCGGAAAGCTGTCTGTATTGATACTGGCCCGTTCTCTTGGATTTACCTTAAGCAATACCTTCATCCCGCTCCTCTGGATTCACGTACTGGGGGCCACGGAAGGGGAGGGAACCACAGCGCTGTCCATTCTTTTCGGGCTGGGGGCCTGCTTTACCTATCTGGGCGGTCTGCTGGCAGACAAAATGGGATTTCTGAAGATCATTCACCTGGCCTTTCTTTCCATGGTACCGGCCTATTTTCTTCTCACTCACACAGAAAGCCTGACATGGGCTTTTGTGCTTCTGATTCCGGCGGCCCTTTCCATATTCATGCCCTATAGTCCCATCGTTATCCTGGGGCAGACCTATCTGGGGAGAAATGCCGGTTTTGCCTCTGGCGTGACCCTGGGACTTTCTACCACCCTGGGCGGCATGTTTGCACCCCTGGTTGGCTGGGCAGCTGATATATGGGGTCTTCAGACAGCCCTCCAGATTCTCTGGGTGGCAGGCCTTGCAGGAGCAGCCGTATCCTTCACCCTTCCGGCTGTGAAAAAAGAGGAATGACCTGTTTCAAACATAGAAGGTTTCATATGATATAATAAAAGAAATTTATACCTTATACCTATTTTTCAGTCACAGGAGGATATATGAACGCATTTGCAGCACTTGGGGTAGCAGAGGATTTGACAGCCCTTTTGAAACTGCAGGGGATTAAAATGCCTACCCCCATCCAGCAGGCTTCCATCCCGTCCATTTTTAAGGGAAAGGATCTGATTGGTCGATCCCAGACAGGCACCGGCAAGACCCTGGCCTACCTGCTTCCGGTTATCCAGCGGGTGGATAAGGACAGGGGCGCCACCCAGGTCCTCATCATGACCCCCACCCGGGAACTTTCCAAGCAGGTATTTGACGTATTCCGCCCCTTTGCTCTGAAGCTCGGTCTTGATGGCGTAGATATCATCGGCGGCAGGACCATTGAAAACCAGCTGCAGAAGCTGAAACGGGATCCCCAGGTCATTATCGGTACACCCGGCCGCCTTCTGGACCATATCCGGAGGAAAAGTCTGGACCTTTCCCAGGTGAAAACGGTAATCCTGGATGAGGCGGATCAGATGCTGGCTAATGGTTTCAGGGAAGATATCGAAGCTCTGGTGGATGAAACGCCGAAAAAGCGGCAGCTTCTCCTCTTCTCTGCCACCATGCCGGACGAAGCGGTGCGGCTGGCAAGGAAATATATGAAACATCCGGCTTTTATCGATGTTTCTGAAAAAACGGCAGCTTCCACAGTGGAACAGCGGGTCTATGAAACGACCAAACCAAGGAAGTTCAAGCTTCTGGTACGCCATCTGACGGAAATGAATCCCTACATGGCAGTGGTTTTCTGCAATACCAGGGAAGAAGCCCATGAAATTGCAGGAAAGCTGCAGGAAGAAACAGATTTCGTGGTTGATGAAATCCATGGCGACATGAGCCAGGGGCAGCGGAACCAGGTGATTCGTGAATTTGAAAAGGCGAAAACCCAGATTCTCGTGGCCTCGGATATTGCAGCCCGGGGGCTGGATGTGGAAGGCATTACCCACGTATTCAACTATGACATTCCCAGAAATCTGGAATACTATGTCCACCGCATCGGCCGCACCGGAAGAGCAGGAACAAAAGGTATTGCTATTACCTATGCCACCCCTGAAGATGGGAGTCTCCTTCGAAAACTGGAAAAATCCATTTCCGAAACCATTACCCGCTACGATGAAAAGGGAAATGTACGGCGCGTAAGACAGGGAAAACCGAAAAAGAAAGTGGTAACCCCCGGCATGTACAAGCCTACCAAGAAAAAGGAACATAAAGCTCTGGGCCACAAGGGAAAGAATATGCGCCAGAAGCGGAAGAAAGACAAAACGGATAAAAAAGGAAAAAAGAAATAAAGAAATAATGGAAACCGTCCGGACATCCGGACGGTTTTTTCGCGGAGGGCTGGTGGAGAGTGAGACGGCTTTCCTCTATCCGCTTACCGAGGAATCCTATGCTTGAAAGAAATCAAAGACCACTGATTACCAGACACCAGTCTTTCCTCCGGCTGATCGTTATGGGCAGAGGAATTGCTATCGGCAGGTACCGGTGTTCTTAGCTCTGGCTGGAATGATCGTGCGCTGCGGGAGGGTTATTCTGCAGCGCTGACTTCATATTCATTGCCTCGGCGGCAATCCGCAGCCCTTCGGTCCAAAGGGTCATTAACCTTTCTCATTGGACGCTGCCCCCATGTGGTACAATATACCTATTGAGGTGATAGTATGTGTAAAAATAAAGACTGCATAAAACAGCTGCTCTGGCTGCTGGCGCTGACCATTCCCTGGGGACTGGGGGGATTTGTGGTTCATACGGCTTTTTCCCTGTCCCTGGGTACCATTGTCTACTGGGCGGCAGGACTTCTGGTGCCTTTGATTTTCTACCTGGTGCAGAAGAAGGGCTGGGGCAGCGAGCTGGGAGGTCTTCGGGGCGCCGTTCACGGGCCTGTCTGGATTTCTCTGGTGATTGTAGAGATGGTGGTATTCTGGAATTATCTGCCCTCCATTGACCGGATATGGAAGACTTCCCCGGTTCCTGCGGCAGCAGCATCATTCCTGGTGCTTTCTTTCTTCGTTATCCTTGCATTCTTCCTGGACCGGTGGATTTCTCTTATCTACGTCCGGCTGAAGGAGAAAAACACCCTGGCTGCCCGGTGGCTGGGCTCAGCCTTTTTCAGCGGCCTTATCCCCGGCACGGCCATGATTTCCTTTCTGGGGCTTTACTATGCCGGCGGCATGCGGCTGGATCCTTTTACGGCTTCCTTCTTCCTCATGGAAATCTTCGGCTTTGTATTTTACGGGAAGATTCTGCTGGCCATGATGACTTTCGGGATTTTCCTATTTCTATCCCTGGAGGGGCCCCGGAGCGAGCGGGCGGTGACTTCTGTATTTTCAGCCATTTTCTGGCTCTTCCTCCTTTTCATTCCCGTGGTGGTTTCTTCCCGCATCACGGGAAGCGGCCTGTGGAGGGCTTACCTGGATCCTTCCTATCTTTCCGTATTTCCCTATCTTTCCGATCTCTGGCTTACCGGTCTTGCCCTTATGGGAGCCCGGCGGCTTACGGCATGGATTTTCAGGTAGAGAAGTGTTGACAAATAAAATTTGTTCGCTATAATAATTGTTGGCAGATAGAGGGGCTCTGCTTTGCCGGTATCGGAAAAGAACCGGACCGCAGAGTGAGTATATCGCTAAGTTTACGGCTTATATCTCGATGAGAGTAAGAACGGAGGTTATCAAATGGAAAAAGTTAATCATGCACCCCAGGAAAATCACGTATTTTTAAGTATCCGTCAGCTCACCGTATCCGGTCTTCTGGCAGGAATTACCATTTTTCTGGGCCTTACAGGGTACGGATTTATTCCCCTGATTGTAATGAATGCCACCATTCTTCATATCCCCACCATTATCGGTGCCCTGGTGGCAGGACCGAAGGTAGGAGCGCTGGTGGGATTCCTGTTCGGTCTCTTCTCCTTCATCCAGACCCTGCGGGCGCCAAGTCTGCTTCTGCAGTTTGCCCTGCAGTACAATCCTTTCTATGATGCTTTCATCTGCATCGTTCCAAGGGTGTGCATCGGTCTCTTTGCATGGTTCCTTTATAAACATATGCCCGGCAGGGAAGGCATTCGTGTTGGTATTGCCGCAGTAGGCGGATCTCTCTGCAACACCGTCCTCTTCCTGGGTTCCTTCTTCCTTCTGGTAGGTGCTCCCTATGCAGCATCCAAGGGGATTTCTGTGGAAGCTGTCGGTGCAACCATTATGGGTATCGTTGGCATGAACGGTGTACCGGAAGCCATTGTTTCCGGTGTCATCATTGTACCGGTGGTGACCATGCTGAAAAAATCGGGCTGGAAGATGAAATAAAATGAGAAGACTGCAGGCAGGTGCCTGCAGTTTTTTTATGGGGAGACAGGTATGAAAGTGCTGATTGACGGCGACGGCTGCCCGGTGATTGCGGAAACGGAAAGGGCGGCCGCTCTCTATGGGCTGGAGGTCCTTATATTCTGCGATACCAGCCATCTCATCTCTTCCAGGACAAGCCGGGTCATTCTGGTGGATCAGGGACGGGATGCGGCGGACTGGGCTATTATTTCCGCTGTGAAGAAGGGGGACCTGGTGGTTACCCAGGACTATGGACTGGCATCACTTGTCCTTGCCAGAAAGGCCTACGGGTTTCATCAGAATGGCTGGCAGTACAGGGAAGAAAACATAGAAACCCTTCTGATGGAACGGTATGAGGCGGGAAAGGCCAGGCGCTCATCCAGGAATCATCTGAAAGGGCCGCCCAAGAGGGACAAAAGACAGAATGAACTCTTTTTCCAAAGACTCTGCGCGTTTTTGGAAAAGATACAGGACAAATAAAAAGGACGCGGCAATGCCGCATCCTTTTTTATTTGCTGTCATCAGGCTTCGTCTTTGCCCCGGAGCCGTTCATCGCATTTGGCAATGAGGGCGGCAGAGTCTACTCCTGCGTCCCGGCACATGGTGCCGATGGTGGTCTTCATGTCAGAAGGCATGGCAATCTTTTCTTCCTGGAAAACGGGAAGGAGCTGGGGATACATGGTGAGAATGGTTTCCATGGGGGTATCATTGGTGAGAAGGGGTTTCTTGTACTTGTCTGCAATGAACTCATTCATTTCACCGATGATTTCAAATACATCCATACCATGGGACTGGGCGGCCTGCCACAGGTTTTCATCGTAGGAAACAAAGCAGCCTACACAGGACATGCCGTATTCCATAAGGAAGGGTCCCATTTCCGGATAGACTTCAATAATCTGCATGATATTGTTTTCCGGGCGGACAAAATCTCCTTCCTTCAGAGGCGGCACATCAGGGGATGCGAAACCGCCGCCGTAATAATCGCCGGCTTCTCCCTCAGAAGCGCCGGGCATGGTATTTCCAAGCACCGCATCCCGGAAGGCTTCATAGCCCATGTTATCAATAAATTCTTCCATGGACTGGTAATTTTCATGTTCCAGGTAGTAGGTGCAGGCTTTGGTCATAATGGAAAGGGCATCGGAAGGGAACTGGGCGAAGGCGAAGAAGGTCTTCTTTCCGGTGTAAATATCCCAGCCGTCGGACATGCCTACGGAACGGATGGGAAGCGGTGTGGTCATGGTGCAGGTCAGGATGCAGGAAGGCCAGGAACCAAAAGCCAGAAGGCCCAGGTCCTTCAGTGTATCTTCCACATCATCCTTTGCCAGTCCGGAAATGATGGGACGGCCCTTGGGATCAAGAATATAGGTGCCTTCGTGCTTTTCGGCCACCTCTTTCATTTTGTGCTTAAATTCATTCCGTCCTTCTGCAATATCCGGAATGAAATCGATTTCAAGGGAAAAGGTCAGATTATCTGCTGTCATACATAAGCTCCTTTCAAGAGGATGGATTCTATACATTCATACTTTTCTATCTTATCACGGACCGGCTGTTTAAGCAATACAGGAATGAGGTTTCCTGTTGATGTGAAAGGCGATGGGGTCATGACAGGCAGGAAACTATGAGCAAAAAGTTTCCTATTGAGGTGAAGAGAGATGGAGCCAAGCCGGATAGAAAACTGCATGCGAAAGGTTTCCTGCTGAGATGAAGGGCGATGGAGCCATGACAGGCAGGAAACTATGAGCGAAGAGTTTCTTATTGAGGTGAAAAGAGGTGGAGCCAAGCCGGACAGGAAACTGTTTGGGAAGAGTTTCCTGTGGAAAAGAAACACAGTGGGACCAGGGTGGACAGCAAACTATTCCTTTTCCCCTCAAACATGGTACAATATATCAAATCCATCTGTGTTCTTCTCAGGGAGGCAGGAACATGAAAAATTGGAAGAAAAAACTGACAGCAGCCATGCTGGCAGCGGTATGTCTTACGGGGGCAGCTGCGCCGGTGACGGTGGAAGCAGCGACTACGACCCAGAAGATTCTTTACGGAGCGGCGGCTCTCCTTTTTATTTCCAGCTATTATACCCGCATGGATGATAAAGCGGGGATGCAGCTTCTGGACCAGTGCCAGCAGCAGACAGGCGTATATGAATCGGCAGAAGCGGACAACCGGGTGCAGTCCATTTATGAAAATATACGGAATACCGGCGCCGTGGAGCGGAATTACAATGTCTATGTGTCCCCCAGCGAGGACATCAATGCCTTCATGAGCCTGGGCGGCGTGCTCTGTGTCAATAAAGGCTCCCTGGATGCCTTTGACGATGATGAGCTGGCCTATGTGATGGCCCATGAAATTTCCCACGGGGAAAAGCGGCATAATGTGAACGGCGTGAAGAAGAGTGTAGGCCTGATTACGGCGCTGGATATTTATCTTGGCAGTGATGCGTCCTACGGCGAATATCTCCTTGGAAATATTGCGGCCAACTATGTGGCCAATGCGGTATTCACCAAGGACCAGGAAAAAGAGGCGGATGATATGGGCTTCCAGTACCTAGTGGAAGCGGGTTATAATCCCGGCGGCGGAGCAGCTTCCATGCAGGTGCTGAAGGATAAGTACGGCGAAAGCTCTCCCTCCGGCATCAAGGCGGTGCTGGCACCGGGCAACCACCCCAAAACCAGCGACCGTATCAATAAGAATCTGAAATGGATGAAGCAGTATTCCGGCGGCCATGTGGATGTGAAGGACGGCTGGATCGTGGTGAATGGTGAAAAGGCTTTCCAGCCATCTGCCGCAGGCCGCTATACCGATAAGGAGAGGACCTTCCTCACGGCCGGCAAACTGGACAGACTCTACCATACAGGCCATGTACCGGATGCGGTGATTCAGGATGATACCATTTACTGTGGAAATACGGCAGTGTACAGCCTGTCATCTGCAGAAGATGGAAAACTCTATGTGGCAAACCTGAACAAAGGGATTGCCAAAGACCGGGGCGAAGCAGTACAAAGTGATTTTGACATCGATTCCCGAAGAAAGAAGATAGAAAAGAAAGCAAAGGCCGGGAAGCAGAATGGTGGCAGCGTTGAAAACGCAGTACAGGCAGGCGCCATTCCAGAAGCCGGCTGACAGGATTGACAGTACTGATTTACTCATGAAATCTGCTTTTATAAGAAATTATATGAAGTGGCGCCATGGGATTTCCTATATGGCATAACACGTAAAGCATCAAAGCAGTGAGGGGTAAATCTGTGCTTTCGCAGAAAGGATTGTATGAATTAAATTATGAAGAAATTATTGGCTCTCCTTGTTTTGGCGGTTGTATTTGCAGGCGTGGCTTTCGGCATTCTGGCTCTCATTACCCCGGAGCCTCCCAGGAAACCGGAGCTGCCGGCTCCGCCGAAAACGGGAGCCGTAGCAGCGGCTTTGGTGGACGGTAATACGGGAGAACTTCTGGCAGAGAAAGAAGGTACCCTGAAGGTGTATCCTGCCAGCACCACCAAGATTTTGACCTGCATCATTGCCCTGGAAGAAGGGAAGGACAAACTGGATCAGAACGCAGTGATTACTCAGCGGGCCATGAAGCAGGACGGCACGAATCTGGGAGTCCGCCCGGATATGCCTTTGTCCCTGCACCAGATGCTCTACGGCATGATGCTTATTTCCGGCAATGACGCCGCCGTGGCCACGGCGGAAACGGTGGGCGGCTCCTATGACCGCTTCATTGAAATGATGAATGAAAAGGCCGCCTCCATTGGCGCCAGAAATTCTCATTTTGCAAACCCCAATGGCCTTACAGACCCGAATCATTACACCACAGCTGAGGATATGGCAAAGATTGCAGTCTACGCCATGAAGAATCCTGATTTCAGGGATATCGTAAAGAGAAAGACCTATCCCATGACCTACAAAAATGGCATTTACCGGAATGTGGCAAACCGGAATGAATTCCTTTCCAGCGGCTACGAAGGAGCCAACGGCATTAAAACGGGCATGACCGAGGCTGCCGGCGACTGCCTGGTGGCTTCGGCAGAAAGGGATGGACAGCTGATGATTGCAGTGCTCTACAATGATCCCAAACGGTGGCAGGACGTGAAGACCTGGATGGACTACGGCTTTGCCGCTGCCAAGGTGGAAAGGGAATATCATGAGGCACTGGCAGCAGAACCCTCTATTTACAAATTTGTGAACCGCATGCTGGGAAAGGAGCCGAAGGAAGTGAATGGTTAGAAAGAAAAAAGCTCCCTTCCTGAAGCGCCTTTTTCCAGGAAGCCCGGTGCTGCGCATTATCTTTGTGGTAGTTACCCTGATTACGGCCATTGTGGTGGTGCAGAATGCATACCATTACATCAGAATCAGACAGCAGGAAGCTCAGCTTTTCCAGGAACGAGATAAACTGGCCCAGGAAAAGCAGGAACTGGAAACAAAGAAAGAGGAACTGGAAGATCCGGCCAAACTGGAGAAAAAAGCCCGGGATGACCTGGGCCTGGTGAAACCGGGGGAAGTGCCTTATGTGCGATGAAAAAAAGACTGCGAGAAAATGGTCAGCCATTTCCTTGCAGTCTTTTTGTTTCCTTACCATTCCTTTTCGTGGTCAAGGAGCCAGCCGCCGGCGGTGCAGGCCGGGCAGATACAGTATTTTACGCCCTTATCCTTTGCCTCATGGGCAGCCTTTGCCAGATTTCTGGCGGTATCGGCGCCAAAGAATGCAGCACCCTCTTTTGATTCAAAGAAAGGAATCACATGGTCGATGGAGTTCACATCTTCCTTCAGTTCCTTCTTCAGCAGCTGAGCGGCTTTCTCTTCATCCGCTGTTCCGGCGGCATCCAGGTATGACTGGCATACCTTTTTCAGCCCGCTGTAGCAGCTGGGCGCATTCATGACTTCTTTGACCTTGTTTACGATTTCTTCTTTTGCCATAAAAATCATCCTTTCTGTTCAAACATCATATGAGACGTGGCTTCGGCAGCCACCGTGCCGTCCTCGTGGAGCACCCGGGCTTCCATCACCGACAGAGGCCCTTTCCGCCGGATTTCGCGGCAGATGACCTTCACTGTTTCTCCAATGAGCACGGGCGTGCGGAAACGGGTTTCCATTTTTCCCGTATAGGCGGGAATTCCTGTATTCAAAAAGAGATAATTGCCCATGACTTCGTCCATGAGGGTCATAATCAGGCCGCCGTGCATGCGGTCGTTATAGCTCTGGTGTTCATGGGAGGGGGTAAAGAAGGCAAGACAGCCGCCGGGAATGGAAAAGAAATGGAGATGAAGCCCCAGGGGGTTTTCCTTCCCGCAGGCAAAGCACATACTGTAGGCCGGTCCGCCGGACAGTTCGGTAAGGGGGCGGCCCAGCTTCTTCTCTTCTTCATGAAGAAGCTCCTTCTCCCTTGCGTTTAAGGGGTATGGTTCCTTCTGATTCATATAAAGCCTCCTTCAGAGATGCAGCAGCTTTCTCTTTTTATTATAGCATGATGAAACAGAGGGAAATAAAAAAACTGCGGATATTCCGCAGTTTCAAGTGGGTTTTTCTGCTTCTCAGAAACGGTCCAGCAGGTGGTAGCCTTTTCCTTTGAGGAAGGCTTCTGTTTCCGATTCGGTGGTGGAGAATACAGCAATAGGGGAGCTGGTCTGGCGGTCGAAGGAAATATAGAGATAGCGGATCATGACATTGGCATTCTGCAGGTCCGAAAGGATATGGTCCAGGGTGCCGGGCTTATCGGATTTCATATCTACAGCCAGTACCAGGTCTACCCGGCACTGATAGCCTTCTTTTTCCAGCGCTTCACTGGCTTTTTCGGACTGATCCACAATGAGTCGGATAATGCCGAATTCGGCACTGTCTGTGGCCAGCATGGTATAAATATTGATGTCGTTCCGGGCGAGAATAGAAGTGATTCGGCTCAATGCGCCCTTTGTATTAGCAGCGAAAATGGAAACCTGGTGTAACATAATATCCTCCTTCATCAGAGCCTTCCGCTCTGTTTATTACAGTGATTTTATCATAAATGGCAGAAAGGAGATAGGGGAGAAATGAATGGATGCTGCCGGTGCCATTCCAGGCCGTTCATGGCGACAAAACTTTACAAATTTATTTCAAAAATCCTATTGACTTTTTTCATCAAGGCAGTATAATATCAACCATAACACGAAAGAACGAATGGCAAGGATCGGGATAAGTATCGTGCAGAAGGTTTCAGAGAGCTGACGGCTGGTGCAAGTCAGTACGAAGCAGGATACAAGCTCACCCGGGAGTTTCGGAAGTGAACCAAGTAATTTTCGACGCCGCCTGCGTTATAGGCATGACAAGCAATGATCGGGACAAGGAATATATTGGTCCATGGCACAGAGAGCCGGCGGATGGTGCAAGCCGGTGCATTCCAGTATTGACTATCACCTGTGAGCCCCTTGGTTGAACGTAGTAAACCGAGGCGTCTGTCCACGTTACGGATATAAGCACAGAGTATAATGTAGGGTGGTACCGCGCATGTCGCCCCTATTTCCGAAAGGAAATAGGGGCGTTTTTTGTAGGACTTCTTTTCATAACCTCTTGCTTCATGAGTGATAAATACAGGGTGGTACCGCGGATTCCAATTCGCCCCTGCTGCAATGACGCCAGATTGCAGCAGGGGCGTTTTTTTATCCATTCGTTCTTTCATAAGAAATGAAGGCCTGGCCTTCTTATTTTGGAAAGGGGATTGAAGATCGTGTTTTTTCAACAGCTTGTCAACGGTTTAACGCTGGGAAGCGCCTATGCGGTCATTGCCATTGGCTATACGCTGGTATTCGGCGTATTGAACATCGTTAACATGGCACATGGCGGCATCTTTATGATCGGCGCTTACATCGGCCTGCTTCTCGTAACAGAAGCGGGACTGGGCATTTTCCCGGCACTCATTGGTGCCATGATTGGCGGCGCCGTATTAGGGTATGGACTGGAAATCTTTGCACTCCGTCCGCTCCGCCGCCGCAAAGTGACTCATCTGGCTCCATTAATCAGTACTATCGGTGTGTCCACATTTCTGGAAAGTGTGGCACTTATGGTATGGGGCCCGCAGACCCGTTCTTTCCCGGCTGCTTTCGGGAACGGTCTGATGGACTTCGGCGTATTTAAGATTTCCGGCATCCAGATTATTTCCCTGGGTACCGCTGTGGTTCTCATGGCTCTCCTTACGGTAATGCTGAACAAGACAAAAATCGGCAAAGCTGTGAGAGCTACTTCTGAAAATGCGGAGACCGCCGGTCTTCTGGGTATCAATACCAGCCGCATCATTACCTTTACCGTCATGCTGGCTTCTGCCTTAGGTGCGGCAGCCGGTGTCCTCATCGGACTTTCCTTCAATGCCATCGAACCAACCATGGGTACTTCCATGGGCCTTAAAGGTCTGGCAGTCCTCATCATGGGCGGCCTGGGCAATGTAGAAGGCGCTATGGCCGGCGGCTTTATCCTCGGCATTGCTGAAGTATTTGCCGTAGCTTATGGCTCTTCCACCTATCGTGATGCTGTGGCATTCGGCATTATTATCCTGATTCTCTTCATTCGCCCTGAAGGCTTGTTCTCCAAGGCAGGCAAAGGAGGCAGACCGTAATGGATGAAATTTTAAATGGCTACTTCCTGCAGGTATTCACCTTTGTATGCATTAATATTATCCTGGCGCTCACCGTCTACATGACCGTGTGCACCGGTATCCTTTCCCTGGGCAATGCAGGCTTTATGAGCCTGGGGGCTTACACTTCCGCAATTGTTACCACCCAGTATGGCGTACCTATGCCTGTGGGCATTGTGTTAGGCGGTCTTTTCGCCACTTTGATTGCATTGATTATCGGTCTTCCGACCATTCGTCTTCGCGGCCTTTACCTGGCCATTGCCACCATGGGCTTTGGCGAAGTGGTTCGAGTGATTGCCCTGAACCTTGACATCACCCACGGTGCTTTGGGGTTCTCCGGCATTCCTTCCATGGCCAGCGTTCTCTCTGACTACGCCAGCGACATGGGTCTTCTGGACGCTCTGGAAATCGATTCCCAGACCGGCGGCCAGCTTCTGATGAACATTGTTCTCCTCATTATCGTAGTGGCAGTAGTAACCTTCTGGTATCGCCTGGAACATTCCCGCATCGGCCGTGCCTGGGCTGCGGTAAAGGCAGATGAATATGCTGCATCCCTTACCGGCATCAATGTGGTGGAATACAAGATGATGGCCTTCCTCTTCAGTGCTTTCTTCGCCGGTGTAGCCGGTGCCCTCTATGCCCATGCGACCTTCTTCATCAGCCCCACCGACTTCTCCTGGAACAAGGTGGTTGATATCCTGGTTTACACCGTATTCGGCGGCAGCAACGTACTTTGGGGCTCCGTCCTGGGTGCCACTGTGCTTACCATCGTACCGGAATCTCTCCGTGCCATGGCAGAATACAGAGATATCATCTACGGCCTCATGCTGGTAGCCCTCATGGCCTTCCGTCCTGACGGCATCCTGTCCTATGATGCGGTGAAATGGATTTCCCGCAAATTCAGCAAAAAGCAGAAAGCCTCTGCAGAAGGAGGAAACCAGTAATGCTTCTTGAAATGAAAAACGTAGTGAAACAGTTCGGCGGCCTTACCGCTGTTTCCAATATGTCCTTCTCCGTAGAAAAAGGAGAAATCTTCGGCGTCATCGGACCAAACGGCGCCGGCAAGACCACCATTTTCAACCTGATCACCGGTGTATACCAGGTGACAGAAGGGGATATCCTCTTCGACGGTCAGTCCATCGAAGGGAAGAAACCCTATCAGATCATCAACATGGGTATTTCCCGTACCTTTCAGAACATTCGCCTTTTCTCCGGCATGACTGTACTGGAAAACATTCTGGTCGGTCATCATGACCGGCTGAAATCCGGCCTTCTGGCCAGCTTCCTCCACACCTCTTCCCAGAAGAAGGAAGAAAGGGAAGCCCGCCAGCAGGCGCTGGAACTCCTGCGGTTTGTAGGCCTTGAGGCAGATGCGGACCGTCTGGCCACTGAACTTCCTTACGGCAAACAGAGAAAACTGGAAATCGCCAGAGCCCTGGCCACACAGCCCAAACTCATCCTTCTGGATGAACCGGCAGCCGGCATGAACGACAGCGAAACTGCAGCGCTCACTGAACTGATTCATAATATCCGCGAAAAATTCGGCACCACCATTATCCTCATTGAACACGACATGCACCTTGTCATGAGCCTCTGCGACCATGTCATGGTAGTCAACTTCGGCAAGAAACTGGCTGAAGGGGTACCGGAAGAAGTACAGAACAACCCCAAGGTTATTGAAGCTTACCTCGGAAAGGAGGATGAATGATGCTTCTTGAACTGAAAAATGTAGAAGCTGCCTATGGCAACATTAAAGCGTTAAAAGGCATCAACCTCTCCGTACCGGAAGGGAAGATTGTAACCCTTATCGGCGCCAACGGTGCCGGTAAGTCTACCACCATGAAAACCATTATGGGTATCATGAAACCCATTGCCGGTGATGTTCTCTTCAAAGGAGAATCCATCGCAGGCATGAAGACCCACAATATTGTAAGAAAAGGGGTAGTCCTTGTTCCGGAAGGTCGTCAGATTCTTCAGAATATGACGGTCCGTGAAAACCTGGAAATGGGCGCTTACCAGAGAAATGACGCAGAAGGAATCAAGGAAGACCTGTCCAAGGTTTTTGAACGGTTCCCCCGCCTCTTTGAAAGACAGGGCCAGTTCGCCGGCACCCTCTCCGGCGGCGAACAGCAGATGCTGGCCATTGGCCGCGCCGTTATGGCCAAGCCGGAAGTCATGCTTCTGGACGAACCGTCCATGGGCCTGGCTCCTCTGGTGGTACAGCAGATCTTTGATGTTATCAAAGACATTAACAAAATGGGTACTACTGTTCTTCTTGTAGAACAGAATGCGCGTAAAGCTCTCCAGATTGCCGATTATGCCTACGTTATGGAAACAGGCAAAATCGTTATGGAAGGCCCGGCGCAGGAAGTTGCCAGCAACCCGGATGTCATGGCGGCATATCTGGGCGGCAAGAAGAAACAGTGACCAATATAACAGCCGTTCAGGTTGTAACACGATCCGGGAAAAGGGACAGAGAAATCTGTCCCTTTTCTCTTTGCTAAAAAAGAACATAAGGTGGGCAGTGCTTTGCGGACAGGTTTGAAATTCAAAATTTCAAATCTCAAATCTCTCTCTTCTGAACCATCCTATGGGGTATGGTATAATAAAAAGTAACTTTATGCGAAATTCCGATTTCCCCATGATGGGAAAATCCTGCTGATTTCTGCTTCGGCAGAAGGAGGAACAATGAAGAAGAAACTGGTTATTATTGATGGCAGCAGTCTTTTATACCGCGCCTTTTTTGCCCTGCCGCCGACTATGACGTCGCCGGACGGGACGCCTACCAATGCCATATACGGGTTCCTGCGCATGCTTTTGGGCCTCTACCGGGATCTGGATCCGGAGTACATGGCAGTCACCTTTGATAAGGACCGCCATACGTTCCGTACCGATATGTTTGCCGATTACAAAGCAACCAGGAAGCCGGCGCCGCCGGAGCTCATTCCCCAGTTTGATCTGATCCTGGATGTGCTTTCCGTGCTGGGGGTAGCGGTATACAGCATTCCCGGCTATGAAGGGGATGATATCCTGGGCACTTTATCTGCCCGCTATGAAAAGGAGCTGCCGGTAGATATCGTCACCGGCGACAGGGATGCCCTGCAGCTTTCCAGCAGCCGCACCACGGTGCTTCTGACCCAGAAGGGAATCACCCATATGGCAGTCATGACGCCGGAGGCAGTTTATGAAAAGTACCACATTACCCCCTCCCAGGTCATTGACATGAAGGCCCTCATGGGGGATACGGCGGATAATATTCCCGGAGTCCCCGGCATTGGAGAGAAGACGGCCCTGGGGCTTCTGACGGAGTACAAGGATCTGGATAATCTTTATGCCCATGTGGATGAAATCAAGGGAGCCCGGGGAAAGAAACTCACTGCCCACAAGGATATGGCCTATTTATCCTACAAACTGGCCACCATCAAACGGGATGTACCTATGGATGCTTCGCTGGAGGATATGAAGCAGCCTGTCCATGTGGCAGAAATGAAGGAGCTTTTTGGAAAACTGGGAATCAATCTTTTGAAGGAGTTCGCTGCACTTCCCCGTTTCCAGAAATTATCCCAGGTGAAGAAGGAAGAGAGTGAAGAAATCCTTCCGCCTGTGGAAATCTGGAATCCCTCTGTTTCCTTTAAAGGAAAGACCGCTGCTCTCTGGGCCCATCTGTCCGGCAAGGCGCCTTTCTTCAAGGCGGAAGAGGTGGTGGCTGCCGCTGACGGCCATGCCTGGCTGGTGGAGGCGGACCATTTCGGCCCTGCTGCCAAGGCACTGAAAGAGGCAGAGGCTGTGGTGGTGGAAGACAGCAAATCCCTTCTTGAGTCGGATTTCCCGTCAGAGGACCTTCCTTTCTTTGATGTGTCCCTGGCAGCGTACCTTCTGGATCCCACCAGGGTGACCTATCCCTTGTCCTATATGGCCGGCCTTTTTGAAAAGCCGGTGATTTATCCCGATGATTTGGATGATATGAAGGAGAAGGGCTGCTGCATTACCCTTTTCCTGGCTTCCCTCTATGAAGATGCAAAGAAGAAGCTGGAAGAAAACGGGGTGCTGTCCCTGTTCCGAAAGGTGGAGCAGCCGCTGGTGCCGGTACTGGCAGCTATGGAAAAAGCAGGCATTGCCACAGACCAGGAAAAATGGAGGGCTGTCAAAGAAGAAATGGAGAAGGAAGAACGGCTTCTTATGAAGGAAATCTTTACGGAAGCCGGGGAAGCCTTCAATCTCAATTCTCCCAAGCAGCTGGGCCATATCCTTTTTGAAAAAATGGGTATGCCTGCAGGGAAAAAGACGAAAACCGGCTATTCCACCGCTGCCGATGTGCTGGAGGAACTGGCTCTGTCCTATCCTATGGTGAAGAATATTCTCCGCTACCGCAGTCTGGCCAAACTGGTTTCCACCTATCTGGAGGTCCTGCCGCAGCTGATTCGTCCGGAAACAGGACGCATTCACACCTCTTTTAACCAGACTGTCACGGCCACAGGCCGACTTTCCAGCTCGGATCCGAATCTGCAGAACATTCCGGTACGCACGGAGGAAGGAAAGAAAATCCGCTCCCTCTTTGTGCCGGGAAAAGGCTATGACTGCTTTATTTCCTCCGATTATTCCCAGGTGGAGCTTCGGGTGCTGGCCCATATGTCAGGCGACGAAAGTCTGATCAAAGCCTTCCTGAACAGGGAAGATATTCATAGAAGAACGGCGGCAGAGGTGCTGGGCATTCCTTTTGAAGAGGTAACACCGGAACAGCGTTCTCATGCCAAAGCCGTTAACTTCGGCATTATCTACGGCATCAGTGATTTTGGCCTGGCCAGGCAGCTGGGGATTCCAAGAAAACAGGCGGCCAGCTATATCGAGGCCTACTTCAAGCGCTACCCCAGTATTCACGATTTCATGCATTCCATGGTGGAAAAAGCAAAGGAAACGGGGCGCGCCGTCACCCTCTTTGGAAGGTATCGGGAACTGCCGGATATTAACAGCAAAAACTTCAACCGCCGCTCCTTCGCCGAGCGGACAGCCATGAACACCCCTATCCAGGGTACGGCGGCAGACATCATGAAAATGGCCATGATTGAAGTGTACAAAAAGATGAAGGCAGGCGGCTATAAGAGCCGGGTGCTCCTTCAGGTACATGACGAACTGGTGGCAGAAGTGGTGAAGGAGGAAAAGGAAGAAATCGCAGCTCTTCTGAAGGAAACCATGGAGTCTGTGGTGAAGCTGAAGGTTCCCCTGGTGGCTGATGTGAATGAAGGAAAGAACTGGGCGGAGACGAAATAGTGGACTAGTCCACTAGCCCACTAGCAGACATTTTATAAAAAGGAAGTATTATGTATCGTATCGGTTTAACGGGAGGCGTCGGCAGCGGCAAGAGTACGGTGTCCTCCTATATGCATGAATTAGGCATTCCTGTGATTGACGGGGATAAGCTGGCCCGGGAGGCAGTAATTCCCGGAAGTCTGGCCATGAACCGGCTGCGGGAAGTCTTCGGTCCCCATATTTTCCTTCCCGATGGATCGCTGGACCGGCTGAAGGTGGGAGAAATTGTTTTTAACGATGAAGAAAAGCGGCAGAAACTGAATGGCATCATCCATCCCTATATCTGGTACCGCACCAGGGAAGAGCTCATCCGGGCCCAGGAAGATGGATTTCCTGTGGTGGTGCTGGATATGCCGCTCCTTCTGGAAATCAGCTGGCAGCTCAGGGTGGAAGAAGTATGGCTGGTGGAAGTGCCTCTGGAGGTGCAGATTGCCCGGGTCATTTCCCGGGACGGTTTCACCAGGGAGCAGGTGATGGAGCGCATCAGAAAGCAGATGCCTACCACGAATAAAATGAATTACGCCGACGTGATTATCGACAACAGCCGCTCGGTGGAAGATACCCGGCGGCAGGTACGGCAAGCACTGAAGCATGTACCGGGATTTCAATTTCCCAAAGGAATGGAAGAAGTATGAGAATCGCATTGAAACGCAGAAAAAGAGAGGTACAGAGACACCAGGGAAACACCGGCGCCATGGTGTTTACTCTTTTGACTGCGCTTCTTTGCGTGCTTACCCTTCTTCTCACCGATCATATCCGCTTCCTGAAGCCCAGCGAGCAGGTGTCCCATATCATTGTGCAGTGCGCCGATGAGAAGCATATTTCCGCAAGCCTTCTGGAAGCAGTGATACGGACGGAAAGCAAATTCAATGAAAAGGCGGTATCCCATGTAGGCGCCGTGGGCATGATGCAGCTCATGCCGGAAACGGCCCACTGGATTTCCGAGCAGAGCGGCCTGCCTTCAGACAACCTGGCCAGCCCGGAGCAGAATATCCCCCTGGGCGCCTGGTACCTGAATTATCTTTTGAAACAGTACCATAACAATGAAGTCTTTGCGCTGGCCGCCTATAATGCAGGCCGGGGCAATGTGGATGATTGGATTGAGAAAAATCACTGGCCGGAAGGATTTTCCGACATGGACAAGATTCCCTTCCCGGAAACCAGGGAATTTGTGAAATCTGTGGTTTCCGCAAGGGACCGGCTGGAAGCGGAAAAGAAAGGAACATAGGATGGGAAAAGAGGATAAGCTGGAACAGGAAAGGGCAGAAAGACGTCAGAAATTCCTGGACTGGGACATAGAAAAGGAGCTGCCTTCGGATATAGAAGGGTATAAGCTGAAGCGGCTGGATCGGCAGGAGGGGCGCATTTATTTTGCCTTCTGCTGGGGAAATGAAAAAAACGGCTGGCAGGTGAGGGCTCTTTTTGATGAGGAAACCATGGATTACATGGTGAAATCGGATCTGCGCATGATGACTTTGACGGAAATCGAGCTCATTACAGGGGATTTTGAAGAATTTAAAAGAAATATGAAGCTCCTGACGCCCCGGTATATTGCCAGAGAATTGGTGCATAGGGAAAATGTATCGGTGCTGGTGCGGGGAAAGGGGTTCATGGTGTGGGATTACAGTCAGTTCTTCCCGCCCGTCATCGGCCACTATGAAAGGATTATCGAACCGTCCCGTCCTCTCCTGGGGCTCAATGGCTCCTACATTATCGCGTCCTATGAATGCAGGGAAAAGGAAACAGGCATCCTTTTCTTCTACAATGTATACAGAGATGAATATTACGGCGAACTCAGGGCCAAAGGTATTCCCGGCATTATTCATCAGTATGATGCCAAAACCATACAGGACCTGGAAGAGACCATCAAGGCCCATTTGGAAAAGGACCTGAGTGAGCTGTATGAGCATCCGGAGATTCCGGACTGAAAGCAGTTTCAGATACCAAGGCATAACCGTTGATTTCATGGAAGGGGAGAAGGTCATGAAAAGCAGTGAAGAAGTGGTGATGGCCTATGTACGGCAGCTGGAAGACATGGAAGAAGAAGTATCTAGGCTTTTGAGCGAGAACCGCATACTGAAAGGAAGACTGGAGGGCGCCCGGAGAGCCGGCACGCCCACCGATTCAGAGCTTCTGGCGTCAGGAAAGGAAAAGGATCTTTATCCCGGTGAACGGCACGAAATCCTCCTGGATATTTTGAAATCGGTGAGGAAGGACATGAAAAACGGCACCCGGCGGGCCGATATTTTAGATGACCTCATCAAGGCCAATCCGGTGAGCGGTGAACCGAAACGGCGCTCGGAAGCGGTGAAGGTGGCGCTGAAGGGGTACCGCGGACTGGATGATAATACGAAACGAAAGCTGGCGGTCCTTGGCATTGAAGGAAACGAAAAGCACAGCAAGCACTATATTTTAAGATATTACGGTGATTCCCGGTACATGGTGACAATGACCGCCTCCGGCAGCGATGCGGGACGGGGCGGATTGAATCTGGCCAGTGACGTGGTTCGGAATTTCTTTTGACAGGAGGGACATCATGAAGATTCTGATTTTCGGCATAGGCGGTATCGGAGGCTTTGCAGGCGGCGCCCTGGCAGGGACAGGGAGTGATGTGTATTTCTACGTTCGGGGAAAGAACCGGGAAGCCATAGAAAAAGAAGGACTTCATGTGACATCAGAGCTTCTGGGCGATTTCACTGTGCATCCCAAAGGCATGGGACAGGATGGAAAGGCCCTGGGGAAGATGGATGTCATTCTTCTGGCCTGCAAGGGAAACGGACTGGCAAAGGCCTGCCATGACATGGCGCCCATGGTGGCAACCCACACGGTGGTGGTGCCTCTTCTGAACGGCGTCCTTGTGTCGGACCTCATGGAGCCTCTTCTTCCGCCCTGCTTCATAGCCGATGGCACCATCCGTGTATTCAGTCATCTGGAAAAGCCGGGTCATGTGGTGCAGACGGCAGGCAGCGGTCAGGTGGTGATGGGCATGAAAGACGGCAGGGACCTGCCCCTTCTCCATGAACTGGCAGCCCTTTTGCAAAAATCGGGCATTCCGGCCAAAGTGACCCATGATATCCGGCTGGACAGCTGGGAAAAATACGCCCTCATGGCAGCCAACAGTGCCCTCTTCTGCCTCTTTGACGGCCCTGCAGGAAAAGTGCGCCGCCAGAAAAACTATAGACAGGTGGTGGCAGAAACAGTGGGAGAAGTGATTACCATGGCCAAAGTGCAGGGCGTCATCATTCCGGCGGCCTATAAGGAAGACTATCTTCGTCTCTTCGATTCCCTCCCTGACGACACCGTTACCTCCCTGTATCGGGACCTGAAGGATGGAAAGAAAGCAGAAGATACGGAAACAGAAATGATTCTGGGAAGGATGGTGGACCTTGGAAAGGAAGCGGGGCTTTCGGTGCCCTGCTTTGAAAAAGCCTATGAAATGGCCCAAAGCATAGGGAAAAGAAATTGGGGCAGCCATGGGATGAAACATACATGACAAAATGACAGGGGGTGTCTCTACATCTAAAGAGGCACCCTTTTTTTCGTGCTCTGACAAACATGAAAAAGTCGGTATACAGGGCGTAAAAGGGCTGCTGTTTTCTTTGAACTGCAGGCTGAATCGTGGTAACATAGACATAAAAAAGAACAATGTTTTGAAATTCAAGGGAGAGATAGAAATGACATTGGATGAACTGCCTCAGGGGAAAACGGCAGATGTGACAGTGGTTGGCGGAGAGGGACCTCTGCGCCAGCACTTTCTTGATATGGGCCTGATTCCGGGGGCGGAGGTGACGTTTATCAAGTTCGCTCCTCTGGGGGACCCCATGGAGCTCATGGTCCAGGGTTATGAACTCACCCTTCGCGTGGAAGATGCAAAGAAAATTCAGGTAGATCATCTGCGGGACCGGGATATGACAAAGAAGGAAATAAAGCAGCCCACGCTGATTCAGCATCCGGGCCTGGGAGAACCGGGACGGGTGCATGAGCTTTCGCCCTACCATGATGCAAAGCCGGTGGAGGGGAAGCTCGTTTTTGCGCTGGCAGGAAACCAGAACTGCGGGAAAACCACTCTTTTCAACCAGCTCACCGGTTCTAACCAGCATGTGGGCAATTTCCCCGGCGTTACCGTAGACCGGAAGAGCGGTTTTATCAAAGGCCATCCGGACTGTGAAGTGGTGGATCTTCCGGGAATTTATTCCCTGTCTCCCTATACCAGTGAGGAAATCGTTTCCCGTAAATTCATTCTGGAAGAGAAACCCAGTGCCATTATCAACATCGTGGATGCCACCAACCTGGAACGCAACCTGTACCTCACCATGCAGCTTATGGAGCTGGATGTGCCCATGGTGCTGGCTCTTAATATGATGGACGAGGTGGAAAAGAACGGCGGCTCCATCCTGATTAATGAAATGGAAGAAATCCTGCAGATTCCGGTGGTTCCCATTTCTGCTGCCAAAAACCAGGGAGTGCAGGAACTGGTGCGCCATGCAGTTCATGTGGCAAGGTACAGGGAAAAACCGGGCATCCGGGATTTCTGCAGCCCTTTAGACCATAAGGGGGCGGTGCATCGGGCCCTTCACGGCATTATGCACCTGATCCAGGACCATGCGGAAGCGGCCGGCATACCGCTGCGTTTTGCGGCAGGCAAGCTGGTGGAAGGAGACCATCTGGTGGAAGAGGCTCTTCATCTGGAAGACAATGAAAAGGAAATGATTGGTCACATTATCAAACAGATGGAGGAAGAAAGGGGACTGGACCATGCAGCAGCCATGGCAGATATGCGATTCCTCTTTATCCGGCGCCTCTGCGATAAGACGGTGGTGAAGCCGAAGGAAAGCAGGGAGCATGCCCGGAGCCGGAAGATGGACAGGATACTCACCGGGAAATACACGGCCATCCCCATTTTCATCCTGATTATGGGCCTTGTATTCTACCTGACCTTCAATGTCATCGGCGCCTTCTTCCAGGATCTGCTGGCCAGCGGCATCGACAGGCTAACAGAGCAGGTGGACGGGGCCCTGACGGCAGCGGGAGTGAATGGGGCGGTGAAGTCCCTTCTGGTGGATGGTATTTTTACCGGCGTGGGCAGTGTATTGAGCTTTATCCCTATCATTATGGTGCTCTTCTTCTTCCTTTCCATTCTGGAAGACGGAGGATACATGGCCCGGGTGGCCTTTGTTATGGATAAGCTGCTTCGGAAAATCGGTTTGTCCGGAAGAAGCATTGTGCCCATGCTCATCGGTTTCGGCTGTTCCGTACCGGCAGTCATGTCTACCAGGACGCTGCCTTCCCTTCGGGACCGCCGAATGACCATCATGCTCATTCCCTTCATGAGCTGCTCTGCCAAGGTGCCTATTTATGCCTTCTTTACAGCGGCCTTCTTCCCTCACACTGGGGGTCTGGTCATGACGGGCCTCTATCTTACCGGCGTATGTATGGCCGTGGTGGTGGCCCTTCTTTCAAAGAACACCTTTTTCAAGGGAGAAGCAGTTCCTTTCGTCATGGAACTTCCCAATTACCGTATGCCGGGAGCTAAAAACGTGGGCCGTCTCATGTGGGACAAAGGAAAGGATTTCCTCCAGCGGGCCTTCACCGTTATTTTCGTGGGCACTATCATCGTATGGTTCCTCCAGAGTTTTGACCTGACTCTCAACATGGTGGAAGACAGTAAGGACAGCATTCTGGCTCTCCTGGGCGGCTGGATTGCGCCCCTCTTTTCGCCCCTGGGATTCGGAGACTGGAAAATGTCTACTGCCCTTATCTGCGGATTCATGGCCAAGGAAAGCGTAGTAGCCACACTGTCCGTGCTTTATGGCAGCGTAGGCGCTCTGGAAACGGCGCTGACACCGATGGCAGCCTTTTCCTTCCTCATTTTCTGCCTTCTCTATACCCCCTGCATTGCCACCATTGCTTCAGTGCGCCGGGAAAATGGCGGCCGCTGGGCATTGGAAATGGTGATTTTCCAGTGTGTGGTGGCATGGATCGTATCCTTTATCGTATGGCATGGAGAACTTCTCCTTTTTGGAAATTAAAGGAATTGAGATGAAAAAAGTCTGGCTTACAGCCCTTCTATCCCTCTTTCCTGCGGTGGCAGGAGCAGAGGTGTATACCCTTCCCGGCGTGGTAGTGACGGCGGAAAACAGGAAGGAAACAAAAGATACCGTCTTTCTGCCCCATGAAACTTTGACAGAAAAGGACATGGAGCGCATGGGTGCTTCCAATGTGGTGGAAGCCCTTTCTACAGCACTGGGGGGTGGACCTTTCCTCCGGAAGCCAGGACAGCCGGACGGTCATGGGCAGCAATCAGCTCATGATACGGGGCATGAACAGCAGCCAGACCCTGGTCCTTGTGGACGGACACCGGCTGGCCGATGAAGATACCGCCTCTTCCCAAAACATGAATCTGCTGCAGCGCTTTGACCTGTCCCAGGTGGAACAGATAGATATCATCCGCGGCGCTGACGGCGCTTCATACGGTTCCTCCGCCATGGGCGGTGTGGTCAATATCAGGACGAAGAAACCGGGCAGCAGTGAAAGCAGCGCCGGATTCCGTCTGGGAGAGGGGGAAAATACCCTCTATTTTCATGAAGACCCAAAAGGGAAGGGACCTTTCTACCTGGCGGTAAGCGGCAGAGTGACCAGAGTCAGGCCCCTTTCTTTCCGGCGGGACAGCTTTTCCAGAAGCATTCATTACGACGGCTTTGATGTACCCTCCTACGGCATCCGCCGCTATGCAGGCCTGGACGGCCTTTATGATTTTCGAAACGGCAGCACCCTGAGGCTCAAAGCGGACTATTTTGATGAAGATACATCCATGCGTTTTTCCGATGCCTCCATGAACGTTTATGGCAGACCTGTGGTGCTGCAGCAGGATGAGAAAAGCCGCACCGAAAGGACCCAGTGGAATACGTCACTTACCTATGAAGGGAAAACAGCAGGAAATGCATACAGCGGTGAGGTCTACTACAGCCGCTTGAAGAAGTACAGCGAAACATGGAATGACAGACCTGATTTCAGGGAGTCGCTGCAAGGCTTTCCAACGGCTATGGTCCAGGGACTGGACAATCTCTTTAAAAAATGGGACTATGACCGCGCTTTTTATGAAATCTGGGGAATCAGCGGAAAGGACACCATAACCCGGGGCAGTCAAAGCCTTACCTTCGGCAGCGAATGGAACAGGAGCACCTACACCGGTACCAGGCTTTCAAGGGAAACTTATTCCGGCACAGGAAATAAAGACGAAGAAGGTCATGAGCAGACAAACGGTGCTTTCTATATTTCTGACACCTGGCATGTGAACTCCCGTCTTACCTTCCTCCCTTCTGTCAGACTGGAAAGGGACAGCAGCTTCGGTTTCCTGGGCGTACCGGCGGCAGACCTGTCCTATCGGTTCAATGATCGCATGACCTGGAAAACGAGCTATGGAAAGGGCTTCCGCGCCCCTTCCATCAGTGAAAGATACATTCATCTGGACCACATGGGGGTTACGGTGGACGGAAATCCGGACCTTAAGGCAGAAACGTCCCGCAGCTTTGATACGGGACTGGAATGGAAGGATGGAAAAACAGCCTGGACCATTTCATGGTTTGACCAGAAGGTCAAAAATCTCATTGACTATGAAGAAATGGCAGGCAGCTCCATGGAATACCGGTATGTGAACAGGAAACAGGCGGAGCTGAAGGGACTGGAAGGAGAAATTTCCTATGCCCTTCTGCCGCGCTGGACGGTGCGGGGCACCTATACCTATCTGGATGGCCGGGATCGATCCGAAGATACAAGGCTTCCCAACCGCAGCCGCCACACAGCCATGCTTTCCCTTTCCTACGATAGTAAAGCTCCCTATGGCCTCTCCGGCATGATCTGGTCCGCCTTCAAAAGAGATTTCTACTTCGATGACAGGAACTACACATGGAACGAAGTGAACCTGTCCCTCCAGAAACACTGGGGAGAGAAATTCACCGCTTCTTTTGGCCTCTACAACCTGCTGGATAAGAAAATAGATGCCCTCTATATCCACGGCCGTTCCTGGTTTGCAGGAATGGAAATGAAATGGTAGGAGTCGAATGGGTAAAAGGTCCATCCTGAGGACCTTCCCTTCTGAACCCGGGCCGCAGCTTGGACCCATAGCGATACCCGCAGCCTGCACCGTCAGAAATTTTTTAAAAAAGTACTTGACAGAGTGAAAAACGGGCGGTATTATATACACATCTTCAGACAACCAAACGAACTGAAACAAGCTATGAACGAGACAAAAGGTTTGTTGTTCAATCTTCAGAGAGCCGGTGTATGGTGCGAACCGGTAGATGGCAGCATTCATAATATCCCTCGAGAGCTCTTACACCGAATTAAGTAGGTGCAGGCGATCATTCACGTTACGAATAGGACTACAAGTACAATGTAGGGTGGTACCGCGATCATCGCCCCTATCTTCTGATGAAGGTAGGGGCTTTTCTTATAGGTGCCGGTTGATTTGCAGTCCGTAAGTGATAAGTGGGAGTGGTACCGCGCATAAAGCGCCTCCGCTGATGGGAAACCATCAGCGGAGGTTTTTATTTTATTGTTTCATTCACGTTTGGAATCTATTTAATTTTTTGAAAGAGGGATAAACTATGCAGAAGAAATGGTTAAAAGGAATGGCAGCTGTCATGGCAGCTGCAGCACTGGCAGGCGCATTCGCAGGATGCGGTGGAGATAAGAAGGCAGCAGCCAGCGGCGCTGCCGGCGGACAGACTGTAAAGCTGGGCTTTGTCACCGCTTATACCGGCCCCGGCGCAGCTTATGGTCAGGCTATGAAAGACGGTGTAGATCTGGCTGTTGAAGAAATCAACAAGGATCCGAACACCAAGGTTAAAATCGACCTCAAGACCTACGATACCAAACTGAACAAGTCCGAAGCCATCAATGCTTTCAAGAAATGCATTGAACAGGATAAAGTTCTTGCCATTGAAGGACCTATGACCTCCGGCGAAATGTTCGCTGCCGGCCCCATTGCCCAGCAGTCTAAAGTCGTTGCTTTCGGCACCGGCACCACTGCTACCGGCATCACCGACATCGGCGACTACATCTTCAGAAACGCCATCCCCGGCAAACTGGCTATTCCGGTTACCCTGAAAAAAGCACATGACAAACTGGGATTCAAGAAAGTAGCTGTTCTCTATTCCAACAACAACGACCAGATGGTTCGTGAAAATGATATTTACCAGGAAGAACTGAAGAAGATGGGTGTAGAAGTAGTAGCTACCGAAACCTTCGCAGATAAGGATACCGACTTCTCCGCACAGCTCACCAAGATTCAGGCTGCCAACCCTGATGTCATCGCTGTAGCAGGCCTCTATCAGGAAGGTGCCCTCATTGCCAAGAAAGCCCGTGAAATGGGAATGAACCAGCCCATCATCGGCAACAACGGCTTCAACAGCCCGGCTTATATCCAGCAGGCCGGCGATGCAGCTAACGGCACCCTGGTAGCTACACCGTGGAACCCGGAAAGAAAGACCGACAAGGCCCAGAACTTCCGCAAAGCCTTCGTTGCTAAGTACGGTCATGAACCGGATCAGTTCGCTGCCCAGGCTTATGATGCCATGTACGTCATCCACCAGGCTGTAGAACAGTCCGGCACCACCACGGACCGTAAGAAATTCCGTGATACTCTGGCTAACATCAAAAACTTCGAAGGTGCTACCGGCAAATTCGAATTTGACCAGAACCGCGATCCGAAGATGGACCTGGACGTACTGGAAGTCAAAGACGGAAAGTGGGTTCCTTTCGCTTAACAGTTTAAAAAGCGCATAGCCTATCCGTGACAGAAAGCGGGGAAAACCAGTGGATAGGACAGGACGAGCAGCACCCCTGACGCTGCGTGTCCCTATCCATCATAGTTTTTCCCCAACGCAAAACCGCAGTGCATCCCTACGCACTGCGGTTTTGTATTGGGGAAAATAAGGGGCCCTCCACATGGGCACACCCGAGCGGCGCTTTCCTGTATTTCCGCAGGGATCTGCGCCTGCGGCGCAGAAGGGCGTATAGCCCTAGGCTGACGCATGGACCAAGGGTTGTGGTGGCGACTTTTCCGCAGATTATCAAGATAAAACCTCCCCTCGGGGCCAAAGACCGTCAAACTTATGAACCCGACCGCCGAAGGCCGGTCCATCTTAAGAACCTTCCCCTATGAACCCTCACGGGGGGCTCTCCATCTCATTTCTAATCCTGTGTTCCGTTGCATACGGAGAACGAGCATTCTATAATAGATACAGAACGTTTATTTCGCAAAAATAAGTTTGATGGAGGGGCCATGGTGGACGATGTGTATGTGTGCATAGACTTGAAAAGTTTCTATGCTTCGGTGGAATGTGCGGCCCGGGGGCTGGACCCTTTTACCACGAACCTGGTAGTGGCGGATCCGTCTCGAGGGCCTGGAGCCCTGTGTCTGGCGGTGAGTCCCGGGCTGAAGGCGAAGGGGGTCAGGAACCGGTGCCGGCTTTTTGAGATTCCTCCTTCCCTGAAATACATTACGGCCCTGCCGCGGATGAGGCTCTATATGGAAGTGTCTGCAGATATTTACAATGTGTATCTTCATTTCTTTTCTGCAGAAGACGTGTATGCCTATTCCATTGACGAATGTTTCATCCACGCTTCGCCCTATCTGGCCATGTATCGGAAGGACGGCATGGCACTGGCGGAGATGATGATGAAGGCCGTATATGAAAGGACCGGCATCTGTGCCACTGCAGGGGTGGGAACCAATCTTTTTCTGGCGAAAATTGCCATGGACATTGTGGCCAAGCATGTACCGGAGCATATAGCCTATCTGGATGAAGGCATCTTCAAGAAAACCCTGTGGTACCACCGTCCTCTCACGGACATATGGAACATAGGGAAAGGCATTGCCGGAAGGCTTCAGAAATACGGGGTCTATGACCTTCATGGCGTCACCCTCCTTCCTCCCGAAATGCTGTATAAGGAATTCGGCGTGAATGCGAAATACCTTATCGACCATGCCCATGGCCGGGAACCCTGCACTCTGCGGGATATCCATTCCTATCGTCCCGGGACCCGCTCCATCCATACGGGGCAGGTCCTTTTTGAAGATTACACCTATGAGGAAGGGGAAATCCTGCTTTATGAAATGGCGGAGCTGCTGATACAGCAGATGCTGGGACAGGGCCTTGCGGCCCGGGGCATTTCTCTCTATGCCGGCTATTCGGGACGGGAGAGGAAGGGGAGCAGCGGCAGCAGAAGGCTGGATGTATATACCGACGTTCCGGAAGATATATGGCAGGCTTTCCATCAGCTGTATCAGGACAAGGTCATTCCCCGTCTGGGCATACGCACCCTTCGCCTGGCGCTGGAGGATGTGGCGCCGGCAGGTGAAGTACCCCGGCACTTTTCCCTCTTCCGTTCGCCTTGGGAAGAAGAAAGGCAGAAAAAGGTGGAGCTGGCTATGATGGATATTAAAAGTAAATTTGGAAAAAATGCGCTGCTTCGCGGTATCGACTATTTCCCGAAAGCCACCCTGCGGAGCAGGAACGGTCTCATAGGAGGTCATCATGAGTGATATCAAAAGGGCCTGCCAGTTTCTTCCCTTCGATGGGCTTTCCGGCTATGGCACCCTTCTGGCGGAAACAGGAAGGGAAAAAGAAGAGAAAAGACTGGTATCAGAAGATCGGGCGGCGGTACTGGATCAAATGACAGGACTTCTGAAGAAAAAAGACAGATTGGAAGTGGTGTTTTACGACAGGGATTGCTACCGCAGGATAGAAGGCACGGTGGAGATGGTGGACTGCATCGGAAGAAAGCTCTGCCTGGAGGGAAGAAAGATTCCCTTTGAAGATGTATGGGAAATCCATAGGAAAAAGAGACCATAGAAATTTCATCAAAAGGGATGTGAAGAAATGATTGACATTTTTTCACATTCCTTTTTCAATGCCTCTCGGCTCCATGCACCGGGCTTCCGGGCGCCTTGGAATCTGTCTGCTGCAGACATCCATAAGCCTCTCATCTCCATGGTATAATAGTAAAAATATGAAGGAACCGCTGATGCAGGAATCAATGCAGCAGGCCATGGCATTGGCATTTTTCTGAAAGGAGGGATAGGATGGACAGCCGCTTTTTTGTGGTATTTGCAGATATTCTGCTGCCCCTGGCTCTGGGTATGGCGCTCAGGCGCTGGGGCCTTTCCAGAAACATACTCCGACTGATTATAAAGGCCAATGTGGTGGGGGTGGCGTCATTTCTATCCCTCGTATCATTCTGGTCCGTCCATGTGACCAGGGAGCTGCTGTGGCTCCCTGTTTCCATTCTGCCTATCTGTTTTCTGCCGGTGCTGATTTTTTATCTTTTCCAGAAGAACCGTTTCACAAATCCCCTGGATCAGGGAAGCTATCTGATTTCCATGATGCTGGGCAACATAGGCACCCTGGCGGGCCTATGCGCCTATGTACTGTATGGAGAAGTGGGCTTTGCCTATGTACAGCTCATTGCAGTACCCCAGATTCTGGTGATTGTGCTCTTCTGCTTTCCCATGGCCCAAAGGTACTATGAAATGGGAAGTGCCCAGGGGAAAAGAGGGGAAAGGACGCAGTTTATCAAGCTCCTGCTTACACCGAACCAGCTGCCTGCCCTGGGCGTGGCGGCGGGGCTTCTGCTCTCCGGATATCAGGTGGAACGGCCGGAAGCCGTGGGCACCCTGTTTACCCTGCTGATTCATGTCAGTGCCTGGATGGGCATGATGCCTGTAGGTTATGATCTTCATCTATCCAGCGTAGGCACCTGGGCTTTCCGCCTGTGGCCTATCTTTCCGGTAAAATTCATTTTTCTGCCGGCCGTTCTTTATGGTCTGACCCGTCTTTTCGTATCTGACCCGGCCATGATTACCTGCGTCATTCTTTCTGCCGGCGCGCCGACTGCCATTTTTGCAGTGGCAGCGTCCCAGCTGTATGGATTAAATGTGGATATGGCGGAATCGTCCTTCGTCACCACTACCCTGGTCTTTCTCTTTGTCCTCTATCCTCTGGTCTATTTCAGTGGTTTGGCAGGATAAGCGGGCGAGAGAAAGCAGGCGCACGGAAAGAGGGACATGAAATCTTCAGAAATATGGAGGCGGCCGGTCGCAGGACCATAAGGAAACGTGTATAATAAAAATACTATTTCATAAAAAGCAGCAGGGAAGCGAAAAGGAAACTTTTCAGGGGAGGATGTATGAAAGAAGAAACCATGAGGGCCAAGGGCCAGTTTATTTTTGCTATGATGATTTTCGGGACGCTGGGGATTTTCATCCGTTATATCCCTCTGCCCTCCACAGTGATTGCAGAGGCCCGGGGGATTCTGGCTACCCTGTTTCTTCTGGCGATGGTGTGTCTGCGCCATTCTTCCATATCCAGAGAAGCGGTGAAGAAAAATTTCAAAATTTTATTTCTCTCCGGTGCCGCCATCGGGGTGAACTGGATTCTTCTCTTTGAAGCCTACCGTTATACCACGGTATCCACGGCCACCCTGTCCTACTATATGGCGCCGGTTTTTGTCATTCTGGCCTCTCCCTTTGTGGTGAAAGAAAAGCTGACGGTCGTGAAATTTCTCTGCGCCCTTTCTGCCTTTGCAGGCATGGTCCTGATTTCCGGTGTTCTGACGGAGCCGGGAGAAGGGGTCACCTTTAAGGGCATCGGCTTTGGCCTGGGGGCCGCCGCCTTTTATGCGTCAGTGATGCTTTTGAACCAGTTTCTGAAAGATATCAGTGCCTATGACATGACCATTACCCAGCTGGGACTGGCATCCCTGGTGCTTCTGCCCTATACTCTGGGAACAGAGGACTTTTCATCCATGACCTTTGCACCGCTCACGGTGGTTCTCCTTCTTACGGTAGGCATCGTCCATACAGGCATTACCTACACCCTTTATTTCGGAAGCATGCACCATCTCCATGCCCAGACTGCGGCCCTTTTCAGCTATATCGATCCCATCGTAGCCATCATTCTCTCCGCCTGCTGGCTGGCAGAGCCTCTGGGCTTTAGCGGTATAGCCGGAGCCATTCTCATTTTAGGCTCCACAGTGCTGAGCTCCTTTTGCAAAAAAACAACGGCCTGAGGATGGGGGGCTGCCGGGGCGCCTTTTATTTAGGGTAAGCCTGTGGCGCTGACTTCATGTGCATCGCCGGTTGGGGCGATACCATACCCCTAGGGCCCGCAGGGGCCGTCCATCTTGAGAACCTTTTTCCTTTCCCTTCAGAATGAAGGCCTGTCGCCCCCTGAGCGAGAGCGAATCATCTATAAGGAGATTTTTATGCTTTTCATATCTATGATTTTATTAGGCGCTGTCATCGGCTTTGTGGGAGCCGGCGGCGCCGGCGTCACCATTACTCTTCTCACCGTTGGATTTGGCGTGCCCATCCACACAGCACTGGCAGTGGCCCTCGCGTCCATGACTTTCACCATGCTTTCCGGCGCCTACAGCCATTTCAGGGAACATGAAGTGGTGGTGAAGGTAGGCGCCATTATCGGCGGCGGCGGGGTGGCAGGCGCCCTTCTGGGAGCTGCCGTGTCGGACCATATGCCCTCTGATGATTTAAGTTTCATGACCGGTCTCATGGTTCTTTCCAGCGCTCTCATTCTGTATGTGAAACTGTATCACGCAGACTGGCTGAACCACCATCTCCACGTGCGGAAGACCATCCTCACTGGAAGGAAACTTTATATCTACGGGATTCCCACCGGTATAGTTTCCGGGTTTCTGTCAGGCGCCTTTGGCATCGGCGCAGCGGCTTACATCCAGATAGCCCTCATGGTTATCTTCGGCGTGCCCCTTCTCCAGTCCATCGGCACCTGCATGATGATTATCCTCCCTATTTCCGCCTCCGGCGGCTTGGGCTACCTGGCAAGCGGTCATCTGGATATGTGGATATTTCTCCAGACCCTGGCAGGCCTTACCGTGGGCGCCTGGATGGGTGCGAAAATGACCCACCTGGCACCCCTTCCTCTGCTGAAGGCCTCTATCGTGGCTCTGCCTACCATAGGCGGCGGGATTATGGTGCTCTTTCATTGATTCCCATGGCGCCCTGTGGCGCCTTTTTGCTTGGAAATATGACTTGCTGCGTCCTGTCCCTGATACGGAAACTCCCTTTCCCGGACTATATGACCAGAGAGGCGAAAAGGCCTGGCGAAAGCCCTTCCAATCCCCGCGGTGCACAATCCATGGAAGCGGGGAGAAAGGACCTGATGCCTTCATGAATTTCACCTCTCCGGCGCGCCGAAAACTCCATAAAAACTCCTGAGGAAAAAACAATCCTGGTGGCCATATAGAGTATCTTTTCTTCCTTGACGACAAGACATTCCGCTTCGGCGGCTGCCCCTTGCCGATTCATTGAAGAAGATGCCTTGAAGCCCTACCGCACATCAGCATGGCACGAATCAGGAGTTTTTTTCGTGGAAAAAGAGGATGAAAAAATGTAAATCATTTTTCATCCTCTTTATTGTGCCCTTTTTTGAAAATTTCCGAACTGATTGAATGGCTGCCTGCTGCTTTCTTGAACGTGGCTGTTTTGCAGAATATTTTTAGAAATAGAGTGTATACCAATGTTATAGATGGACGTTCCCATTATTCTCTATGGAAAAAGGAAAAAATGAATAAAAATTATTATAGCCTATAAAATTCATGACTTTAAACAATAAAGCTAACCTAAATTTTAAATTTTTATTTGACAATCATCCGGGGGGGTATGCTTAATGCAGCTAAAATTTCTGATCTTGTGGAAGGTTCCTTTTGAGTGATGGGGTCTGTGTCAGAAAATCGGGAAGATACCTCAAACTGTAAGGGGACTTGAAATAAGATGGAAGTTAATTTCATTTCCATTTGGAGGGATTTTTTATGATTAAAAGTAAAAAATTATCAAGTCTCGTAGCAGCGTCCCTGATTTTGGCAGGCGGCAGTTTCCTGGGAGTCCAGACGGTCAGCGCAGATGATGCCACTCGTCTCGCAGCAGTTGAAGCACTGGCTTCCCAAAACCATTCTTCCATCAGTGAATTAACGGAAAAGGTTAATAACATCAGCACCACTCCGGAACAGCTCCAGCAGATTGATACGAATAAAGACAATATCACAAAGAATCAGACTGCAATCCAGACCAATGCCGATGCTATCAAGAAGAACAGTGATGACATCACAGCCAACAAGACAGCCGCCGATACCGCAATCCAGGCTAATGCCGATGCCATCAAGAAGAACAGCGAAGATATTGCTGCAAATAAGACAGCCGCTGATACCGCAA
>ERZ773276.77-NODE-77-length-125943-cov-12.024442_pt1 | contig 125943 bp, 119 predicted proteins | sample MGYA00511386_ERZ773276 | MGnify/ENA primary metagenome ERZ773276 (study PRJEB29015, sample SAMEA2737778) | human gut metagenome | biome: human gut; feature: human-associated habitat; material: faeces | place: China | collected 2012 ...
CACCCGGCTGCACCGGACGCGGCTGCGCCGGACGCGCGGGACGCTGTCCCTCCGGCTGCACCGGACGCGGCTGGGCCGGGCGGCGGTGGGCAGGCTGTGCAGCTGCCGGACGCTGCTGGGCCGGACGCTGCGGACGGGACGAATCCCGCTCATCGCGGAACAGCTCATCAAAGTTCTTAAAGTGATCAGACATGGTTCGGTCTCCCTGTCAACATGGAATTCGTCCCTGCCGCCCACACGGCGGAGGAACCCCCATGCCCCTCGGGGCATAAGATAAGGCGACGGACGGAAACGGCGCCGTTTCTCCGGCTACGCCGGAAAACATCGCGCCAGATCCATGCACCGCGCGGGATCTGGCCACGCAAAAATCAGTTGCGCGGAGAAAGGGTTTTGGTTATGTGCTGCGGAAATAATAATAGCTGTCTCTGGATCATCCTCATTCTGATCCTGCTCTTCTGCTGCGGCGGCTGGGGCAACTGTGGCTGCGAGAACAACAATAACGGCTGCGGCTGCGGCTGCTAACGGGTCGGTATCGATCGGGGCTCCTCCGGGAGCCCCGGTTTTTCCTGTGGGAGCAAAACGCCATCCTCGGTTATGACGGCAGAAACCGGCACATCGTTCCATTCGGCCGGCAGCGTATCGAACAAGAATGCCGCGCGGATCAGGCCGACGGTGCAGCAGTCCACGCACGACAGAAAGCGGTCATAGTACCCGCCTCCGCGGCCAAGGCGCCGCCCCGCGCGGTCATATGCCAGCGCCGGGACGAGCACCAGGTCGCCGGGCTGCGGCAGCATAACCTGCGCGCTGCGCGGCGGTTCCGGAATGCCGTAGCGTCCGGGCACGAGCACACCGTCATAGCGCGCAAACTGCATCTTCCCATCCGGCTGTGTGACCGGAAGCGCGACCGTTTTGCCGCGGCGCCGCGCCTGCGCAAGGATGGCATGCGTGTCCACCTCGGGCACAACACTGCAGTAGGCAAAGATCCGCTCCGCCGCCTGAAACTCCGGCAGCGAGAGCACCTGCTGTGTGATGCGCACATCACACGCGGCGTGATCTGCCGGGTCGCCCTGTGAAAGCCGGGCGCGCAGGTCCGCGCGCAGGGCAACCTTTTCCCCGGAAATGCTCACAGCGCGCTGCGGATGATGGAGAAGATCTCCTCGTGCTTTTCTTCCAGCTCGCGCTCCGCGCCGTCTTTCATGAACGGCACGACCGTCCAGCCGTAATGCGCGGCAGCGAGGCGGCCGATACGCAGGCAGTTTTCCAGATAGGCCACGTCCTGCTCGTGAATATCGGCCTTGGTGTTGTGCTTTTCCTGCCGGTGCTGCATCCGCTTGAGCGAGGTCGGCAGGTCGACATCCAGATAGAGCACCAGATCCGGGCGCGGCAGGCCCATCTTGCCATACTCCAGATCGTACAGCCAGTCGAAGAAAGCCGGCAGCTCCGCCTCCGGGAGCTTGGAACCCTGATGGATGGCGTTCGAAGTCGTGTAGCGGTCGGAGAGGATCAGGCCACCGTTTTCATAGATCTCGCCCCAGTCGGTGCGGTAAGACGCATAGCGGTCGACCGCGAAGAACGTGGACGCGGCATACGCATTGACATCCGACGGGTGCGCGCCGAACGCGCCGTTGAGATACATGCGGATGAGCGCCGACGACTCCTGGTCGTAGCGCGGAAAGACGATGTGGTGATAGGCCATGCCCATCTCGTCAAAACGAGCGCACAGGCGGCGGTACTGCGCGGATTTTCCGCTGCCGTCAATGCCCTCCAGTACAATCAGTTTACCCTTCGCCATGGTGTTTCTTCCCCCGGAGTTTGCAGCCGATGGCCGCAAACAGGAATTTCGGCAGCTTCATCATGCGGCCGATGCGCTTCGGCTCCTTGAGGAGCCGGTAAAACCACTCGAGCCCGAGCTTCTGGAAAAACTTTGGGGCGCGCTTGACATTGCCGGCGAACACGTCCAAACTGCCGCCGAGTCCTGCCATAAGGCCGACGCGCAGCCGCGGTGCGTTGCGCTGCATCCAGAGTTCCTGCTTCGGCGCGCCGAGGCACACGAGCAGCAGATCCGGCTGCGCGGCGTTGATTTTTTCCACCACGGGGTCATCATCCTGAAAATAGCCGTCGTTCGTCCCGGCGATGACGAGGCCGGGAAAGCGCGCGCGCATTTTCTCCGCCGCCGCATCTGCGACACCGGGCTTGGCACCGAGCAGGAACACGCTCTTGCCCTCCTGCCCCATCTGTGCCATCAGCGCCGAGGCAAAGTCGATACCCGGCAGCTTTGCGCGCAGCGGCGTGCCGAGAATTTTTGCGCCGTAGATCACGCCGATGCCGTCCGGCAGGACAAGGTCCGCCCCCTGCACGGCCTGCATGGCCGCAGGATCTTCGCGGCAGAGCATCACAATCTCCGGATTCGGCGTGGCGACATAGGCCGCGCGCCGCTCCGCCATCAGGTCGCGCGCACGCGCGACCGCTTCATCCATCGTCAGGCTGTCAAACCCGACGCCCATTACGTCAATTCGCATGAAAGCCTGTTTCCTCCGTTATACCTGGGCAAAAACTTCGCCGATCTTCTCATGGATGATGAGATTCGCCTGATCGTCATACGGCGTGGCGCTGCGGTTGATGAGCACCAGCTTATTGCCCCGGTAGTAATTCAAAAGTCCGGCTGCGGGGTACACGGCCAGCGACGTGCCGCCGACGATGAGCACCTCCGCCCCGCGGATGTAATGGACTGCCCTGGACACGACATCGTCGTCCAGGCACTCCTCATAAAACACGATGTCCGGCCGGATGATGCCGCCGCAGTCACAGTGCGGCACACCGGTGCCGTGATTGACGCGCTCCGCCGGATACGGCCGGCCGCAGCGCATGCAGTAGCAGCGGTGGATGCTGCCATGCAGCTCGAGCACATTTTTGCTCCCGGCCGCCTGATGCAGGCCGTCGATATTCTGCGTGATGACCGCCTGCAGCTTGCCCTCGCGCTCCAGCTCCGCCAGGCGCAGGTGGGCGCGGTTGGGCCTGGCCCCGTCAACGACGAGCTTGTCACGGTGGAATTTGTAGTACTCCTCCGGATGCGCCATGAAGAAGGAGTGGCTCAGGATCGTCTCGGGCGGATAATCATATTTCTGGTTATACAGGCCGTCCACACTGCGGAAATCCGGGATGCCGCTCTCGGTCGAGACGCCGGCACCGCCGAAAAACACGATCCGGTCGCTGCCGTCGATCCACTGTTTCAGCTGCTGAATGTTGTCCATGGACACTGCCTCCTGTTACACTGTCCCGCAAATGGGGCATTTTTATCATACAACGCTTCGCGCGCCCGGTCAACTTTGCGCAAGCAGAAAGCGCTCAATCGCCTCGGCCACACCGTCATGGTCACAGTCGGGCATGACGTACCGTGCCGCATCCTTCACGTCCGCGATGGCGTTGCCCATCGCGAGCGGCAGACCGGCGTCCCGCAGGAGCGGGCGGTCGTTTTCCGAATCGCCGATGGCGATCGTGGCGCTGATGGGGATGTTCAGGCAGCGGCACAGCGCCTGCAGACCGCTCCCCTTATCGACGCCGATGGCGTTGACCTCCACGCCCGCGCTCTCGCACGGGACGACCCAGGCGTGCACATCCTGCACGCGCGCGAGAAACCTGGCGCGCTCGGCAGAATCAACGAAATAAAAGTCCAGCTTCTCCACCGGATAGGGCGCAGCGAGAAAGCGCTGCTCCATCGTCTCACAGGCCGTACAGTGGGATTTGAAATTGTCCACATAGGCATCCATGCCAAAGCGCTGCGGATCATCAAGCAGCTCCGGACGATAGAGTGCCTCGCCATTGGAGAAGATGATCGGGAAGCCGTCGAGCCCCTCGAACGCGCGGACAAGCTCCGCCGCGACATCTGCCGGGAGGTCCTGCGCCGAAATGATCCGATCCTGCGCGCAGTCAGCCACGGCGGCACCGCTGGACGTGATAGCATAGCGCATGGCCGGAAACTGCGCCATGTACGGCACGATCTGCCGGTAGCAGCGGCCGGTCGTCATGACGACGTGATACCCGCGCGCGAGTGCAGCGGTAACGGCAGCCTCCGTGCGCGGTGTGATCTCCTTATTGGAATTGAGCAATGTGCCATCCATATCGACGGCGATGAGCTGATATGCCATGGGACGTTCCTTTCTGCACAGTTTCACAGTGTATATTGTACCCGTTTCACACCGCCCTGTCAACCGGACATGCGGGACTTGAACCCACACGCCAAAGCCGCTATAATGGCGGCAGACCGATTTTTAAGGAGTTACCGCCATGTATGTTGACCAGAATTTATATCACGGCCGCCCAGCAAGCGGGCAGCGGCTGGACAAGGAGCTGCGCTGCTATGACCTGCTCGACCGGCTGGGCCTCACCTATGACCGGGCCGATCACGACGCTGCCGACACGATCGAGGCCTGCGCCGCCGTGGAGGACGTGCTCGGTGCCGGGATCTGCAAAAATCTTTTCCTCACGAACCGGCAGCAGACGGCATTTTACCTGCTGCTGATGCCGGGGCACAAGCCGTTTCGCACGAAGGATCTCTCGCACCAGATCGGCAGTGCGCGGCTGTCATTCGCAGCGCCGGAGCATATGCTCGAGCTGCTGGACATCACGCCCGGCTCCGTGAGCGTGCTGGGGCTGATGAATGACCATGACGGGCGTGTGCGCCTGCTCATCGACCGCGACCTGCTGAAGGATGCGTATCTCTGCTGCCACCCGTGCATCAACACATCCACACTCAAGCTGCGCATGGCGGACGCTATCGATGTACTCATCCCCGCCATGAAGCACGCACCAACGTATGTGGATCTGCCGGTATACGAACCGCAGGCCTGAAAAGGCAAAGAAAAATCCTGCATCCTCGGATGCAGGATTTTTTGGTTGCATTAGTAGTAACGCTTATTCTTGTTCTTGCGTGCAGCCTCCGACTTTTTGCGGCGACGAACGCTGGGGCTCTGGTAGTACTCCTTGCGGCGCAGATCAGACATGACGCCAGCCTTGGCGCAGCTGCGCTTAAATCTCTTGAGCGCGTTGTCCAGAGACTCATTCTCCTTGACGTAGATTTCAGACATTTTATTCCCTCCCTCCAAATACGCCTTGCGGCGCTTCAAGGGCCATCATGCATGGCTTTAGCGTTAATATTATAATTGCAATGATCGCAGATGTCAAGATGAAGTTAGGCCTTCGGCTTCAAAATCAGGTTGACGAGCTTGTTCGGGACGTGGATGACCTTCACGATCTGCATACCGTCCATCTGGCGCTGGACCTTATCGAGCTGCAACGCCGCTTCGACGACGGTCTGCTGGTCGCTGTCCTTGGCCACGGTGACGGTGCCTTTGAGCTTGCCGAGCACCTGCACAGCCATGGTGACGGTCGTTTCGACCGTCTTGGCCTCGTCATAGCTCGGCCAGTCGCACTGGCAGCACATCTTGCCGTACTTGGCGGCAAAGCCGAGCCGCTCCCAGAGCTCCTCGACGATATGCGGTGCAAATGGGCTGAGCAGGAGCAGCAGCTGCTCCATGTCGCCCTTCGTGCAGCCGTTGGCGGCAAACTCGTTAGCCATGGTCATCATGGACGCGATGGCAGTATTCATCTTCAGCTCGTCAATGTCCTCCGTGACCTTCTTGATGGTCTTATGGATGATCGCCTCATTCTTGTCCGAAATGGCCAGATCGTCCGTGCAGCTCTCGGCCAGGTTCCAGACGCGGTCGAGGAAGCGCTTCGAGCCCTTGACGGCCTCGTTGGACCAGGTGACAGCCTTCTCAAAGTCGCCGATGAACATGATGTGCAGACGCATGGTGTCCGCGCCGTACTGGTCGACAATGTCGTTGGGGTTGACGACGTTGCCGCGGGACTTGGACATCTTCTCGCCGCCCTCGCCGAGGATCATGCCGTGGCTTGTACGCTTCTGATACGGCTCCTTGGTCGGCACAACGCCAATATCATACAGGAACTTGTGCCAGAAACGGCTGTAGAGCAGGTGGAGCGTGGTGTGCTCCATGCCGCCGTTGTACCAGTCGACCGGGCTCCAGTACTCCAGCGCTTCCTTGGAAGCGAGTTCTTTATCATTGTGCGGATCCATATAACGCAGGAAGTACCAGCTCGAGCCGGCCCACTGCGGCATGGTATCGGTCTCGCGCTTGGCGGGGCCGCCGCACTGCGGACAGGTGGTGTTGACCCAGTCGGTCATCTTGCTCAGCGGGCTCTCGCCGTCGTCGGTGGGCTCATAGCTGTCCACCTGCGGGAGCACGAGCGGGAGCTGATCCTCCGGCACCGGCACCCAGCCGCACTTCGGGCAGTTGACGAGCGGGATCGGCTCGCCCCAGTAACGCTGGCGGCTGAAGACCCAGTCGCGCAGCTTATAGTTGACCTTTTCCTTGCCAATGCCCTGCTCCACGACGTACTTCTTCATGGCGGGGATGGCTTCTTTGACAGTCATGCCATTGAGGAAGCCGGAGTTGACCATGACGGCGCTGTCGTCCTTGGCGACGAAGGCTTCCTTCGTCACGTCGCCGCCGGCAACGACCTCGACGATGGGCAGACCGAACTTCGTGGCAAACTCCCAGTCGCGCTGGTCATGGCCCGGAACGCCCATGACGATGCCGGTGCCGTAGCCCATGAGAACGTAGTCCGAGACGAACATGGGCAGCGCCTTATGCGTCACGGGATTCATGACCTCGATGCCCTCAAGACGGACGCCGGTCTTTTCCTTGTTGAGCTCGCCGCGCTCAAAATCGGACTTATGCGCAGCCTCTTCCTGATACGCGGCGACGGCGTCCCAGTTGGCAATGTGCGGCTGCCACTGCTTGAGCAGCGGGTGCTCCGGTGAGATGACCATGTACGTCGTGCCGAAGAGCGTATCAGCACGCGTGGTGTAAACCGTGATGTCGTCACCGACGTTGGTCTTGAACGTGATCTCGGCACCTGTGGAGCGGCCGATCCAGTTGCGCTGCTGGGTCTTGACGCGCTCGATGTAATCCACATCGTCCAGATCGTCGATCAGGCGCTGAGCGTACTTCGTGATGGCGAGCATCCACTGGCTCTTCTCCTTGCGCACGACCTCACTGCCGCAGCGCTCGCAGACACCGTTGACGACCTCTTCGTTGGCGAGCACGCACTTGCAGCTCGTGCACCAGTTAACCGGCATCGTGGTCTTGTAGGCCAGACCGTGCTTGAACATCTGCAGGAAGATCCACTGCGTCCACTTGTAATAGCTCGGATCCGTCGTATCGACCGCACGATCCCAGTCAAAGCTGTAGCCAAGCATCTTGAGCTGCTTGGTAAAGTTGGCGATGTTGTTTTTTGTCACAATGGCCGGGTGGATATGATTCTTGATGGCGTAGTTCTCAGTCGGCAGGCCAAACGCGTCAAAGCCGATCGGGAACAGAACGTTGTAGCCCTGCATCCGGCGCTTACGGCAGATGATGTCCATCGCCGTGAACGGGCGCGGGTGGCCGACGTGCAGGCCCTGGCCGGAGGGGTACGGGAACTCGATCAGACCGTAAAACTTCGGCCGCGGGTCACCGGTGACGGCTGCAAAGGGCTTTTCTTCCTCCCAGCGCGCCTGCCATTTTTTCTCGATCGCCTGGAAATCGTACTTCATTGCATTCACTTCTCTCTGAAAAATCAAAAAATCATAAGTAGATTGCGGGGCGGCACGATCGTCGCCCCGGTTGGTTTTCTTTTGGTGCTCAGGCGCGCATGTCGGAGATGTCCACGACCTCTGCGTCACTCCAGAGACGCTCCAGATCATAAAACTTGCGTGCCTCGTCCTGGAACACGTGCACGATCACGCAGCCGTAGTCGAGCAGGACCCAGCTGCCGCTGCGGTGCCCCTCGCGGCGCAGGACCGGTTCGCCCACGTCGTCCGCCGCCGCTTCCACAGCGTCGGTCAGCGTCTTGACGTGCGTCGAGGAGCTGGCCGTGCAGATGACAAAATAGTCCGCCAGCGTCGTCAGTTCCCGGGTCTTGAGCAGCTGAATGTTCTCGCCCTTTTTTGCGTCCAGCGCCTTGACGATGACCGCAGCGAGCTCGTTAGCAGGCATCATAATGCTACATCCTTCCTTTTCGTTACCATTTGTTTGGGCCCTGGACGGTGCCGGAAGTGGCCACGACCTGCCCATTGGATTCATAGAGAATGTCCACATTCGCGGACGTGATCTCCGTTGTATACGGGTTGAGCCAGGTGTTGAGATACTCCAGCCACTCGTCCACGTGGATGAACACGTAGGACATGCCATTTTTCACGCCGTTGTAGTTGGCCGGAATCGTCTCAAACGAGATGGCGCTTTCATCGAGCTTCAAAAACTCCTTGACGTAGAACATCACGTTGCCTGCCGACAGGTTCGTGGTGACTTCCTTCTCATAGATGTCAATGAGTTTGTTGAGGTTGGGGATGTTGTGCAGCTTCAAAAACTGGCTCATCATGGCCTTGAGCATCTGGTGCTGCACGTCGATGCGGCCGATGTCGCCGTTGGCATACGTGTTGCGGAAGCGGAACACGCCCATGGTCTGATAGCCATTGAGGTGCTGATAGCCCTTCTGCACGTGGATGCTCAGGTTCTGACTGGGATCGTCATAGTCCATATCAACTGGGACGTCGAAGTCGATACCGCCCATGGCGTCAATGAGTTCGACGAACACCTCCACGTCAAAGAGCGCATAACTGTCGACCCGGTAGCCGAGAATCTGCTCCGCGCCGCCGATGAGCGCCTCCACGCCGTCCTTGCCGTTGTTCTCGGCCGCGGCGTAATACTGGTTCATCTTTTTGGGCCGGTAGGCCACATTCACAGCTGTGTCACGCGGGATGCTGACAAATTTCAGAGACTTGTTCTCCGTGTCGAGCATACCGACGAGCACCGTGTCCGTCAGGCCGGCCGCGCGGTCCTTGCCGGCGATAAGGAACGTGTAGCACCCCTTCTTGCGGCCGTCGGCGCTGACATCCACACCGTCGTCCGGATTGCCGTCGCTCAGGCCGCCGGTCAGACTCGGCGGGCTGACCCAGTGGTTCATCAGGATCGCAAACTCGCCGATCAGCAGCGCCAGCACCACGACCACGATGACCGTGATGCGCACTTTTTTCTTTTTCTGGCGCCTGGCCTGCGACTGCTGCGCCTGCACGCGGTGATTCACCGCCGCCGACGCCTCGGAAAACGGGTCGTCCTGAAAGCCGCTGCCGTCGTCGTATCCATCGTCATAGCCACCGTCGTAACGGTCGTAACCCTGATCGTCATATCCGCCGTAAGCACCCGGATAGCGATCGTCACTCTGTCGTCTTTTCATATTCTTTTTCCCTGCCCTGATACCAGTTTAATGCCTGCACCGTGTTCTCGTGCGGTGTGATGCCGCCGGCCTCCAGATCCTCGAGGCTCATCTTCAGCCCGAGCACCATGGCCGCGTCAAGATCGGTGTAAGCGAGCCGCCGCAGCTCGTCCACGCCGTCAAAATCCCGCGACGGCTCGATATAGTCGGCCATATACAGGACCTTTTCGAGCGTGGTCATATCGGGCTTTCCGGTCGTGTGCCAGCGGATGGCATTTTCTATTTCAAGCGGTACGCCGAAACGGTCCTTGGCCACGGCAGCGCCGGTTTTGGCGTGCAGGAGCTTGGTGTTGGCCGTTTCGACCGTGTCGTTTATGATACCATATTTTTCAGACAATAGCAATTGGTCAGATAGCTCTAATTTTTTCGTGCAATCGTGCAAAATTCCGGCCTCTGCAGCAGCATCCGGGTCGCAGCCCCAGCGCTCGGCGAGCCGGCGCGCCTCGTGCTCGCAGCCCCAGACGTGGGAGATGCGCCGCGGCTTGAGCATGGGGTAAGCCTGCTCGCGCAGCCAGTTGAGATCGGGCTTTGCGCCGTAGAGCCGCTGCTGGATGATGTGTGCATACACATTCGGCGCAAGGTACTCGCTGCCCCGCCGCTGCGGCAGCAGCGCACGCACGGTCGTGCTCGTGACCGGGATCGGCTCGGCCGGCAGGGCGATAACGCGGGCGCCATACGTCTCGCGCAGGTAAGCGCTGAAGCGCTCCACTTCCGCGTGCTCATCGCCCGTGCGGGCGAGCGCGACGAGCGTCACCTGCCCGAGCAGATACCGAAAATCATACCACTCCTCGAACGTCGTGAGCATATCCGTGCCGATGACGAGATACAGCTCCGCATCCGGATTGCACGCGCGCAGCTCGCGCACAGTGTCGGCCGTGTAGCTCTTGCCGGAGCGGTGCAGCTCCATGTCGGAGACCTCCACGCCCGGCTCGCCGGAGAAGGCCAGCATCGTCATGAGCAGGCGCTCCGCCGGCTCCGGGCTGCCCGCCGTGAGCTCCTTGTGCGGCGGGATGCGGTCCGGGATGACAAGCGTCAGATCCGGCCGGATCGCCGCGCGCACCGCGCGCAGCGCGGCCGTATGTCCCAGATGTGGCGGGTTGAAGCTGCCGCCATAGATGCAGATCTTCATTTTTTCGCCTTTTTCACGAGCTCAATCTTCGGCTTCTGCTCATTGCGCTTATAGAGCACGAACTTCGAGCCGATGACCTGCACGGGTTCGGCGCGGCAGACCTCGGCGAGCTGGTCGCACGCCTCGCGCGCGGTCAGGAGCGAGTTTTCGAGCACGCGGCCCTTGACGAGCTCACGCGCCTTGAGCGCGTCACTCATCTGGGTGATGATGTTTTCCGTGATGCCGCCCTTGCCGATGTGGACAATGGTGTCCTCCGTCGCGGCGAGACCGCGCAGCTGGGCGCGCTGTTTACTTGTCAGCATAGTAGTTCCTCAATTCTTCTTTCAGGATTTTGAGCGCATTCCCGCGGTGGGAAATGGCGTTTTTCTCTTCCGGGCGCAGTTCCGCCATGGAGCAGGCATAGCCGTCCGGCTGGAACACGGGGTCGTAGCCGAAGCCGTTTTCCCCGCGCGGGGCGAACAGGATGCTGCCCTCGCAGGTGCCGCGTGCGCGCAGGACATCCCCGTTCGGGAACGTGCAGCAGATGCACGACACGAACCGGGCCGTGCGGTCGGTGCGGTCGCCGAGGTTATGGAGCAGGAGCGTATAGCGCGCAGCGTCCGAGTCCTCATGCCGGCCGGTATAACGCGCCGAGTGCACGCCGGGCGCGCCGCCGAGCGCATCGACCATGAGGCCGGAATCGTCCGCGACGGCAGGCTGCCCCGTCGCGCGGGTGACGGCGATGGCCTTCAGATAGGCGTTTTCCTCGAAGGTCTCCCCCGTCTCGTCCACCTCGAAGTGGCAGCCGGCCGCGCTCTGCGGGATGATCTCAATGCCCATGTCCGCAAAGATGGCGCGAAACTCCTCAAGCTTATGTGCGTTGTTGCTTGCAAGGATCATGACAGCAGCGCCTCCACAAATTCCGCGGGCTTGAACTCGAGCAGGTCGTCGATCTGCTCGCCGACGCCAACGTATTTCACCGGCAGCTGCAGGTCGTTTGCGATGGCAAAGACGATGCCGCCCTTGGCTGTGCCGTCGAGCTTCGTGAGCACGATGCCGGTGAGGTCGGCCGTGTCGAGAAACTGCTTGGCCTGGATGAGGCCGTTCTGACCGGTCGTGGCATCGAGCACCATAAGTGTTTCGATGTCTGCCTCCGGCAGCTCGCGGCGGATGACGCGGGTGATCTTATTGAGCTCGTTCATGAGGTTTGTCTTGTTGTGCAGGCGGCCGGCGGTATCGATGATGACGACGTCCGTGCCGCGGGCCTTCGCTGCCTGAATGGAGTCGAACACCACAGCAGCAGGGTCGGAGCCCTCTTCATGCTTGACAATATCCACGCCCGCGCGCTGCGCCCAGACGGTGAGCTGGTCGGCCGCCGCAGCGCGGAACGTATCCGCCGCCGAGAGGAGCACACGGTTGCCCTCTTTCTTGAGCTGGGCGGCGAGCTTGCCGATCGTCGTCGTCTTGCCGACGCCGTTGACGCCGACGACGAGCACGACCGACGGCTGCGTCGTAAGCAGGAGCATGGTGTCCTGCACCTTGAGGATGCGCGTGAGGATCTGCACAAACTCTTTTTTCACCTCGGCGCCGGTGCGCAGCTTCTTAAGCTCGATGGCTTTTCGCAGCTGCGCGATGGCCTTGGTCGTCGTTTCCACGCCGGTGTCGGCGAGGATGAGCGTTTCCTCAAGGTCCTCGAAAAAATCCTCGTCGCCCGGCTCATAGGCGGCAAAAATGCCGGTCAGCTGGGCGTCCATCTTCGTCTTGGTCTTGGTCAGACCCTGTTTGATCTTATCAAAAAATCCCATAGAACTATCTTCTCCGTTACGATATGGTTTTAGCCGCTTCATCCAGCGAAAGCTCAATGACGCGGGATACGCCTTTTTCCTGCATGGTCACGCCGAACAAATGGTCGGCCTCCTCCATGGTACCGCGGCGGTGCGTGATGACGAGAAACTGCGTGTTCTTGGCGAGGCGGCGCATATACTGCACATAGCGCGTGACGTTTGCCTCGTCCAGCGCGGCCTCGATCTCGTCCATGACACAAAACGGCGTCGGCCGCACCTTCAAAATCGCAAAGTAGAGCGCGATGGCCACGAACGCCATCTCGCCGCCGGACATCAGGCTCAGCGTCGAGAGCGCCTTGCCGGGCGGCTGCACCTTGATCTCGATGCCGCTGTCGAGCACATGCTCCGGATCCTCGAGCACGAGCGCGGCCTTGCCGCCGCCGAACAGCTCCAGAAACGTCTGGCGGAACGCCTGATCGATCGCCTGAAACTGCGTGGTGAAGATGCCCTCCATCTCCCCCGTCACGTCGGCGATGATGCCGGTCAGCTCGCGCTTGGCCTTGAGAATGTCGTCCCGCTGGCCGGTGAGGAAGGTATAGCGCGTGTTCACGCGCGTGAATTCATCGATCGCGCCGAGGTTCGGCGTGCCCAGCGCGCCGATATTGCGCCGCAGTTCGGCGATCTGCCGGTTGGCCTTCGTCATGTTCTCGATCGGCTGGCGCAGCGCCTCGGCCGCCGTGCGGCTGAGCTCATAATTGTCCCACAGCTTATCGAGGATCTGCTTTTCCTCCATATCGGCCGAGAGCTTTTTCTGCTCGAAGCGCGACACGAGCCCCTGCATATCCAGCAGGTCGCGGTTGCGCGCCTGCACATCGCGGTCGGTGCGGGTGCGCTGACCCTCGAGCTCCAGCTTTCGGCTGCTGCACGCGGCAAGCTCGGCGCGCAGCGTCTCGGCGCGCTGGCGCAGCTCGGCCAGGCGGCGCTCGTGCATCTGCAGGGTCTGCTGCAGCTGCTGCGTGCCGGCTTCTGCCTGCTCGATCTGGGCGAGGCGGGCCGTGCGGTCGCCGGTCATTTCCTCAAAGAGGTCGTGGATCTGCTGTGTGGTGCGCGTGATGGTCTCGCGCTCGGCATCCAGAGACGCCGACTCCGCCCGCAGGCCGGCCAGCCGGTCGGCCAGTTCCTGACGGCGGCGGTCAAACGCGCCGCGGCCGAGCTCGCTCTGATCGCGCTCGGCGCGGAGTTCGTCAAGTGCCTGCTCCGCCGCCGCCGCGTCGGCGCGGGCGGCCGCGATGCGATCCTGATTTGCCTTCTGCTGCGCGCGGCAGGCGTCGATGGACGCATTCTGCCCCGCGATGGTCTCCTGCGCGGCGTTTTTCAGCAGCGCGACCTGCGCCGCCTCGGACTCCGCCTTGTGCAGCGTCTCGACCGCCTGCTCCAGCTGCGCCTGCGCAGTGTCGAGCTGCGCGTGAGCTGCGTCAAGCGCCGTCTGTGCGTCCTCGAGTCCTGCCTCGCACTGCCGCTTTTCCAGCGTGAGCGTGTCGAGGGTTCCGCGCAGACGCTTGAGCTCGTTCGCGCGTGAAAGGATGCCGCTGCCCTTGGCGGCGCTGCCGCCGGTGAGTGAGCCGCCGGCATTGACGAGCTGCCCGTCGAGCGTGACGATGCGGTAGCGGTGGTCATAGCGCTTGGAGATGGCGATGGCGTCTTTCATCGTCTCGGCCACGACGGTGCGGCCCAGAAGATTGCTGACAATATTGCGGTAAGCGGCGGCGCAGGTGACCAGCGTGTCGGCCACACCGACATAGCCCGGCTCCTGATCCGGCACGCTGTTTAAGTGCATGGGGCGGATGGTATCGAGCGGCAGGAACGTCGCGCGGCCGGTCTCGCGCCGGCGCAGGAGCTCAATGGCCTGCGCGCCGCAGCTCTGCGTATCGACGACGATATTCTGCGCCGCGGCGCCGAGCGCCGTCTCGATGGCGAGGGCGTAGCGGTCGCCGGTCTTGATCAGGTTTGCGACCGGGCCGCGCACGCCGCGCAGCGTCCCCTTTTCGGCCGCGTGCATGACGGCCTTGACCGCACAATTGTAGCCCTCGAAGTCCTTTTCCATCTCGGTGAGCATATGGATGCGCGACTCGGTGCTGCGCAGGTCGACCGTCAGCCCGGAGAGCCGCTCCTGCTGTTTTGTGAGCGCCTGCTCACAGGCGGAAAGACGCCGGGCCTTTTCCCTTTGTTCCGCGCGCAGGGCATCGCACGCGGTGCGGGCCTGCTGCTGCGCGGTCTGCTTTTCCTGCGCCTGTGCCTCCAATGCCGCCAGATGCTCGGCCGCCTCCGCGGCAGCTGTAGCGACGGCATTTTCCTGATCGAGCAGCTCCTGCGATTTGTCGGCCAGGAGCGTGATGCGCGTGCGGCACTCGGCCAGTGCGTTACTCTGCGCGCTCTCTTTGGCAAGCAGCTCCGTATACGCGCGCTCGGCCGCACCGGAGGACACCGCGTTGCGGTCGATCTCGTCAAGCACAGACTGGATCTCCTGCGCGTGCTGCGCCTTTTCCGCTTCGATTTCCTGCAGACGGCGCTGCTGCGCATCAATTTGCGCCTGCAGGGCGCTTGCACGGTCGGCCTGCTCGGACACCTCCACACGCAGGCGCGCAATGCTGTCGGCGCTGTTTTGCAGGTTCGTGCGCACGACGGCCGCGGCGCTCTCGCACTCGGCGGCGGCACTCTCAGCCTCGGAGATCTGCTCGCGTGTGCGCTCGGACTCCAGATCCTTCTCGCGCATCTTCTGCGCGATGTTCTCCGACGCTGCATAGAGCTGCTCGAGCTCGCGCTGTGCGCCGGCGAGGTTTTCCTTCGCGGTCTGATAATCGCGGTTCACGGTCTCAGCCTGCGCGTGCAGCCGGTCGAGCGTCTCCATCCAGACGGAGACCTCCGCGCTTTTGAGCTCGTCGCGCAGGCGGAGGTACTTCTTCGCCGTCTCGGCCTGCTTGCGCAGGGGCTCGACCTGCAGCTCCAGCTCATCGACCTTGTCGTTGATGCGCAGGAGGTTTTCCTCCGTGCGGGCGAGCTTGCGCTCCGACTCCTCCTTGCGGTAGCGGTAGCGCGAGATGCCGGCCGCTTCCTCAAAGATCTCGCGGCGCTCGTTGCTCTTGCCGGAGACGATCTCGGCGATGCGGCCCTGCCCGATGATCGAGTACCCATCGCGGCCGAGGCCTGTGTCCATGAGCAGCTCATTGATGTCGCGCAGGCGGCATGCCTCGCGGTTGATATAATATTCGCTCTCGCCGCTCCGGTAATAGCGGCGGGTGATCATGACCTCGGTGTTTTCGGTGTCGAAGATGCCGGTGCTGTTGTCTAGGATGAGCGACACCTGCGCAAAGCCCATGGGGCTGCGCTTTTCTGTGCCGCCGAAGATGACGTCCTCCATCTTGCCGCCGCGCAGCGTTTTCGTGCGCTGCTCGCCCATGACCCACAGAATGGCGTCCGATATGTTCGACTTGCCGCTCCCGTTCGGGCCGACGATTGCCGTGATCTCCTGGTCAAAATTCAGGCGCGTCTTGTCCGGAAAGGACTTGAAGCCCTGGATCTCCAATGCTTTTAAGTACACAAAATCCCTCGCATATCCGGCGCCTGCACGTGCAAGGACGCCGCTGATATATCAAATCAAAGTAATACAAAGTAGAGTATACCGCCAAAAATGCCATTTTGCAACGGCCGGAGCGCATTTTTTCAGATGTGAAAAAATGCAGCCGCCTGTGTGTTTCAGGCGGCTGCATGCCGTTATTGCGTCATCTGTTCGAGCGCGCACCGGGCGGCGGACTGCTCCGCCTCCTTTTTCGTGCGGCCGGTGCCGCGGCCGATTTCGCTGCCGTTGAGCAGCACGGCCATGGTGAACGTCTTGTTGTGGTCCGGGCCGCTCTCGGCGCAGACGGTATAGGAAAGCGTCTGCCCGGCGCGGCGCTGCACGCGCTCCTGCAGCTCTGTCTTGTAGTCCTCGACGTGGTGGATCTCTCCCTCGGCCAGGCCGTTGAGGATATGCGTGAGGATAAAGCGCTGCGCAGGCTCGAGCCCGCCGTCGAGATACATGGCGGCGATGATTGCCTCCACCGCGTCGGCAAGGATGGACGGCCGCTCTCTGCCGCCGCTGCGCTCCTCCCCGTGGCCAAGGCGGATATAGTCGCCCAGATGCAGCGTAAGCGCCACGCCGTGCAGCGCCTGCTCGCAGACGAGTTCGGCACGCAGACGGCTCATCTTTCCCTCCGGCATGTCGGGATAGAGCTGATAGAGCCGCGTCGCCGTGACCATGCCGAGCACGGAATCGCCCAGAAACTCGAGCCGCTCGTTGCTGGTATAGCCCCGCGCGCGGTTCTCATTGGCATAGGAGCTGTGCATAAGCGCATGCTCTAGCAGCCGCCGGTCGCGGAACGTGTAGCCCAGGCGGGCCTCCAGCGCCTCCATCAGTCGCACTCCTTCGCCGCGTGCTTGTCCACACGCATGTAGGAAATATTGGCCGTGATGTCGTCAATGATGCCGGAATCGGCAAAGGCGATCGCCTGACGGATGGCATTATAGATCGCGCGCGCATCGGATGAGCCATGCGCCTTGATGACAGGCTTGCTGATGCCGAGCATGGCTGTGCCGCCGACTTCATTCGGGTCGAGCGAGGCCTTGAGCGCGTGGAACTCGTCCTTGATGGCAAGGGCGGCCATCTTGGTCTTGAAGTTTTTCATGAAAATGCCCTTGAGCTGGCGCGTCATGTACTTGATGCTGCCCTCGATGCCCTTGAGCAGCACGTTGCCGGTGAAGCCGTCCGTGACGACGACGTCCACGTCGCCGCTGAACACCTGCGACGCCTCAACATTGCCGACAAAGCGGATGCGGCCGGCGGCGTCCGCCGCCTTGAGCAGCGGGAACGTCTCGTGCTGGAGCTCCGAACCCTTGTGATCCTCGGTGCCGTTGCTGAGCAGACCGACGCGCGGCGCGGCGATGCCGAGCATGGTGCGGGCATAATAGCTGCCCATATAGGCAAACTGCAGCAGATACTCCGGCGTGCAGTCGGCGTTGGCACCGCAGTCGATGAGCATGACGCCCGCGTCTCCGTTTGGCAGCACGGGGGCCAGCGCCGCACGGCGGATGCCGTGGATGCGCTTGACGATGAGCGTGGCGCCGGTGAGCAGCGCACCGGTGCTGCCGGCGGAGACGACCGCGTCGCCCTTGCCGTCACGCAGCATGTTGAGCGCGACCGTCATGGAAGCGTCCTTCTTGCGGCGGGTGGCCGTGCTGGGGTCGTCGTCCATGGTGATGACCTCACTGGCGTCGATGATCTCGAGCTTGGCCTGTTCGCTGCGCAGGCAGGCCTCAATGGCGGCGCGCTGGCCGACGAGCACGATCTCCGCGCCCAGCTCCTGCTGCGCGTGCACCGCGCCCTTGACGATCTCGTCCGGGGCGAGGTCACCGCCCATTGCGTCCACAAGAATTCTCATAGATGAAAAACCTCCTTTTGTTTCAGCCCGTCCAGGATCTGGAGGCTGCGCGCCGAGATCTCCGCATTCTTGTTGCGCTTGCCGCGCACGCGGTGATCCAGCGGTGTGATGATGCCAAAATTGATGTTCATGGGTTGAAAATCGCCGACGCTGCCGCCGGAAATGTACAGAGACAGCGCGCCGATGGCCGTCTCCTGCGGGAAATCGACAGGCTCCAGGCCGAGCAGCTGCGCGGCCGTCTCAATGCCGACGAGCGCGCCGGACGCGCACGACTCCACATAGCCCTCAACACCGGTCATCTGCCCGGCGAAACGGATGCGCGGGGCTCGCCGGAGGCGGTAATACCGGTCGAGCAGCTGCGGAGAATTTAAATAAGTGTTGCGGTGCATGACGCCGTAGCGCACGAACTCCGCGTTCCGCAGCGCCGGAATCATGGAAAAGACACGCTTTTGCTCGCCGAACGTCAGATGCGTCTGGAAGCCGACGATGTTATACAGCGTGCCCTCGGCGTTGTCGCGCCGGAGCTGCACGACGGCATAGTTGTCCCGCCCGGTGCGCGGGTCGCGCAAGCCGACCGGCTTGAGCGGGCCGTAGCGCAGGGTGTCCTCCCCGCGGCGGGCCATGACCTCGACCGGCATGCAGCCCTCAAAGACCGCGCCGTCGTCAAAGCCATGGATGGGCGCTTCCTTTGCATTGCGCAGCTCCTGCACGAAGGCGGTGTACTCCGCCTGATCCATGGGGCAATTGACGTAGTCGGCCGTGCCCTTGTCGTAGCGGCTGGCGAAAAAGGCGCTGTCCATGTCCACGCTCTCGAGCGTGACGATGGGGGCCACGGCATCGTAAAAATGCAGGTCGAACTCCGGGCAGAGCCGCTGGATCTCGGCGGCCATGGCGTCGCTCGTGAGCGGGCCGGTCGCGATGACGACCTCCCCGTCCGGGATGGCGTCCGCCTCGGCGCGCTCAACGGTGATGTTCGGATGCGCGCAGATGCGCTCCGTGATCTCGCGCGCGAACGCCTCTCGGTCCACGGCGAGCGCGCCGCCGGCGGCGACGCGGTTATGATCCGCGCTCGCGAGCACGACGGAGTCGAGCCGACGCAGTTCCTCCTTGAGCAGGCCGACGGCGTTTGTGAGCTCATCGCTGCGCAGGGAGTTGGAGCAGACGAGCTCGGCAAAGTTTTCGGATACGTGCGCGGGGGTCATTTTCTTAGGTTTCATCTCGATCAGGCGCACCGGGATGCCGCGCCCGGCCAGCTGCCACGCGCACTCGCATCCCGCCAGGCCCGCACCGATCACGGTCACTGGGGTCATAGCGTTCCTCCTCGAAAAAGGCGGCCGGTCAGGCCGCCTTTCCAATTATGCTTCCTTCTTGGGTTTCGTCGTCTTTTTTGCGGCCGGTTTCTTGGCGGCCGTTTTCTTCGCTGCGGGCTTTTTGGCAGCAGGCTTTTTTGCAGTGGATTTCTTCGCCGCCAGTTTTTTGGTCTCCGGCTTCGTCTCCTTGGATTCCGGCTCGGCCTCAGCCTTGGGTTCGGCCGCGTCGTCCGCCGGTTTCGGCTTGCGCTTGTAGCCGCGCTTGTCGGGCGGCAGATAGTTCGGGCACTCGGGGTTGATGCAAAACGGCTTGTTAGCGCCCTTGCCGGCACGCTTGAACATGGTCTTGCCGCACTCGGGGCAGTAATCCTTCGTCGGAACGTCCCAGGTCATGAAGCCCTGGATGTTCTCGCCGCCCTCGCCCTCGCCATGTCCCGGGCAATCGTGCCCGCGCTCACAGGCGTAATAGGCAAAGCCCTTGCGGGACGTGCGCTTGAGCAGACGTCCGCCGCAGGCCGGGCACTTGCCGGGCATCTCGACGACGATGGGCATCGTGAAGCTGCACTCCGGATAGCCCGGGCAGGCAAGGAAGCGGCCGAAGCGGCCGTTTTTATACACGAGCTTGCGCCCACAGTTCGGGCAGACCTCGTCCGACTCCTCATCCGGCACCTTGAGGTGCTTGCCCTCGAGCTGGATCTCAGCGTTGTTGAGGTTTGCGTCAAAGTCCTTATAATATTCGCGCAGTACGTCTTTCCACGCCATCTTGCCGGCCTCGATCTTGTCGAGATCCGTCTCCATGTTGGCAGTGAACTTCAGATCGACAATGTTGCGGAAGTATTCCTCCATCATCTCAGTCACGACGATGCCGAGATTCGTCGGGCGCAGGTAGCGTCCCTCCTTGACGACATAGTTGCGGCTGAGGATGGTCGAGATCGTCGGCGCATACGTGGACGGGCGGCCGATGCCCTTCTCCTCCATGGCGCGGATGAGCGTCGCCTCCGTGTAGCGGGCGGGCGGCTGTGTGAACTGCTGCTCCTTCGTGACCTGCTTGAGGTCCACGGCGTCACCCTGCTTGAGCGACGGCAGCGGGCGGCGCACCTCGCTCGTCTCCTCGTCCTTCGCCTCTTCATACACGGCGGTGTAGCCCGCGAACTTCTGCTCGGAATAGTTGGCGCGGAAAAGATAGCCCGCGCTGCCGGCGTCTACGACGACGTTGTCATACACGGCGTTGGCCATCTGGCAGGCCGTGAAGCGGCCCCAGATGAGCCGGTAGAGCCGGTACTGCTCCGGCGTGAGGTCATGGCGCACGCGATCCGGCGTGAGCGTGACGTCCGTCGGGCGGATGGCCTCATGCGCGTCCTGCGCGCCGGCCTTGGTCTTATACGTGCGCGGCTTGCCGGGGTGATACTCCGGGCCGTAGTGCTCGACGATAAACGCCTGTGCGGCGGCAAGCGCCTCATCGGACAGGCGCTGCGAATCGGTACGCATATAGGTGATGAGGCCGATCGTGCCGCGGTCGGTGATGTCCACGCCCTCATAGAGTTGCTGCGCGACCGACATGGTGCGCCGCGGCGTCATGCCCAGGCGGCGGGAAGCCTCCTGCTGCAGGGTCGAGGTGATGAACGGGGGCGACGGACTGCGCTGCTTTTCGCCGCGCTTGACGCTCGCGATCTGGAACGGCTCAGCCGACACGGCGGCGATGATCTGATCGGCCGTGGCTTCGTCCGGAACGTCCATTTTCTTATCGGCCGTGCCGTAAAAGCGCGCCGTGAACGTGCCCGCGCCACAGTCGAGCAGCGCGTCAAGCAGCCAGTACTCCTGCGGCTGGAAGGCGCGGATCTCATTTTCACGGTCGACCACGATGCGCGTGGCCACCGACTGCACGCGGCCGGCGGACAGGCCGGGCTTGACCTTGCGCCAGAGCAGCGGGCTGAGTTTATAGCCCACGATGCGGTCGAGAATGCGGCGCGCCTGCTGTGCGTCGACCAGATCCTGATCGATCTCGCGCGGGTGCTGGATGCTCTCGGTGACGACCTTTTTCGTGATCTCGTTGAACGTCACGCGCTTGGCCTTGTCATCCGGCAGATTCAGCAGCTCCTTCAGGTGCCACGAAATGGCCTCTCCCTCGCGGTCAGGGTCGGTCGCGAGATAGACGGTACCGGCTGACTTTGCACGCTTTTTCAGGTCGGCGATCACATCTGCACGTTCCTTCACGGGCAGATACTGCGGCGTAAAATCGCCGTCAATATCCACGCCCATGGTGCTCTTGGGCAGATCACGCAGGTGGCCCATCGAGGCCACGACCTGATAGTGATTGCCCAGATATTTTTCGATTGTTCTGGCCTTCGCCGGAGACTCGACGATCACCAGATCGGTTTTTGCTTTTGCCATCGGGTCTACTCCAACTCCTTATGATTCCTGCGCAGTGCCTGCGCGTACATTTAATGAAAAACGTTTGCCCGGCTCCTGCCGGACCACGCCGCGGATCTGCAGCACGGTCAGCTCCGCGAGCACCTTGCTCGCCGGGAGCTGCGTCTTTTCGATGATGAGATCCACCTGGGTGCCAGGCGCATCAATCGCCGCGACGATCTGCAGCTGCTCGGTCGTGAGCGACTTCAGCTGCGCTTCCAAGTCAATATATGCCTCCGGCTGCGGCTTGTCAATCCTTTTCTCCGCGACCGGGCGGCGCACCTGCGCAAAGCCGCTGCCCGTCTCCGGCAGCGGTTCAGGTGTCGCTATGTCGGGCTCAGGCGCAATATTTTCGCGCAGTGTGCCGGGAAACATGCGGCGAAAATCGCTCAGCACGTCCCACGCACACGTAGCCGGACGGGCACCGTCCTTGAGCAGCGCGTTGCTGCCGACCGAGGCACGGGAGTCCGCATTGCCGGGCACGGCAAAGACCTCTCTGCCCTGCGTAACGGCATCGTCGGCAAACAGGAGCGCGCCGCTTTTCTCCGGTGCCTCGACCACGACCGTCGCTACGGCGAGACCGGACGTAATGCGGTTGCGCAGCCGGAAGCCGAAACGCGGCACGGACATGTTCGGCGCAAACTCGCTCACAACGGCGCCGCAGCGCGCAGTCTCCTGCGTGCATGCGCCCGCAAAATCCAGATTGATCGCCGTGCCGGACACGCCCACGCAGACACCGCCGGCGTGCAGCGCACCCTCGGCGGCCGAGCGGTCGATCCCAGCGGTGAGACCGGAAAGCAGAATACCGCCATGGCGCACGATCTCGGAGCCGAACTTACGCGCCGTTCGCATGCCATACGGCGTTGCGCTGCGCGTACCGACGACGGCGACAGCCGCACGGTCATCGATCTGCGGCAGCGTGCCGCGCACATAGAGCACCAGCGGCGGGTCATAGATCTGCAGCAGACGCTGCGGATAGGCCGCGTCCTGGATCGTCAGGACGCGGATGTGCTCCCGGTCACAGATGGCGAGCGCGCGGTTGGCGTCTTTCAGATCTTTGTCCAGCAGCAGCCGGAGCTCCTCCGGACGCAGCGGAACACGGACGCGGTAATCCGCCTCTGTGGCAAAATACACATCGCGCGGCGTGCCGAAATGCTCCACGAGTGCGAGCTTCACCTTCGGGCGCACGCCAAAGCGCATGGACAGCCAGACCCAGTATTGCAGCTGTGACATTGGCGCGCCTCCTCACATTCCGGCGCGGGCGATCTCCCACATGACGACCGCTGCGGCCACTGCCGCATTGAGCGACTCGGCCCCCGGCTGCATAGGGATGATGATCTGCCCGTCGCACTGTGCGAGCAGCTGCGCGCTCAGGCCGCGGCCCTCGCTGCCGATCGCCACGGCGGCCGGTGAGAGCGGCACGCGCCGCAGGTCCTGCGCCGCGTCCGTCAGCGCTGCGCCGTAGAGCTTCAGCCCGTTGGCATTCAGCAGCTGCACCAGCTCGTCCTGCGTGCACGTCAGCACCGGCTGGCGGAAGAGCGCACCCATCGTGGCGCGCACGGTCTTGGGGCTGTAGAGATCGGCGCACGCGCCGGTGAGCACCACGGCATCCATGCCAAGGGCATTCGCCGTGCGGATGACGGTGCCGACATTGCCGGGATCCTGCACACCCTCCAGCACGATGACATGCCGCAGCCGCTCCCGCAGACACATTTCCGGGATGCGCACGGTAAAGACAGGCCCCGGCGAATGCATGAGCGGCGAGGCATACTCGACGAGTTCGGCATCGGCCGTATACTGTGCAACCTTGTCCGGCAGCGGGAACGCCGCCGCGTCGCGCCAGAGCACGGATGTGACCTCTGCGCCAAACTGCAGCGCTTCGCGCAGCAGCTTTTCACCATCGCAGACATACTCCCCCGCTTCTCTGCGTGCATCACCGGACTTTGCCAGTGCGCGCAGGTGCAGAATGTATTGATTTTTCCGCGACCGAATCTGTTCCATGACTCTTTTCTCCGCATATTCTATTACAATGTAATTCAAATATGTTCTTCATCTTATAACATCGCCCCACATTTTTCAAGTCCCGAGTTTCAGGAATTTGCAAAGCGCTGTAAATTTTCCGCCGCATATGTCAGCAGCGCGGTTTTGTCGTTTGCAACCGCTTCTTCCATGACCGCGTCCAGACACGCCTGCAGCGCCGCACCGACCGCCCGGCCGCGCAATCCAAGCGCGAGCATATCGCCGCCATTGACCGCAAGGTCCCTGAGCGAGAAGCAGGCATCCGTCTCCAGCAGCGCATCGAGCACCTGCTCCGCCTGCCGGTATGTCTCCACCCGGCCGGCGCAGATCGCCGACTGCCCGCAGGTATCCGCAATATGCAGTGCAAAGAGCTGCCGCACAGCCTCGACCCCGAGCTTGTTCATCAGCCGGCGGATCGGCTTCGGCTCCGGCGCAACGGGCAGATCGTGGTAGCGGATCAGCTGCGTGATGCGTGTGCGTCCGGCCGTGTCAAAGCGCAGGCGCGCGAGAATGCCGTCCGCCAGTTCGGTGCTTTTTTCCGCATGGCCGTAAAAGTGGCCGACCCCGTCCGGCCCGAGCGAAAAGCACGGCGGCTTGCCGACATCGTGCAGCAGTGCCGCCCAGCGCAGCACCGGCTCCGGCGGGATGTGCTCCACGACTGCGACCGTGTGAAGCCAGACGTCCCGGTCGTGGTGCGGGTTGTGCTGCTCAAAGCCGAACATCGGCTGGAGCTCCGGGATCAAAACGGCCAACACATCAGCAAATTCCCGCAGCACCGCGCCCACGTTCTGCCCGCAGAGCAGTTTCGTGAATTCGCTCTGCACGCGCTCGGCCGCAAGATACTGCAGCAGCGCGCGGCTGCGGTGGATGGCCGCCGCCGTCTCCGGCGCGATCTGAAAACCGAGCACGGACGCAAAGCGCAGCGCGCGCAGGATGCGCAGTCCGTCCTCCCGAAAGCGGCGATCCGGCTCACCCACACAGCGCACAATGCCATGTGCAATGTCCTCCGCCCCGCAGCAAATGTCCACCAGCCCCGTTTGCGGGTTGTAAGCCAGCGCGTTCATCGTGAAATCGCGGCGCAGCAGGTCCTCGCGCAGGCTGCGCGTAAAGCGCACGGCGTCCGGCCGCCGGTGGTCGGTATAGTCCCCGTCGACGCGGTAGGTCGTGATCTCGAGCGGCAGACCGTCGAGCAGGACGGTCACGGTACCGTGCTTGAGCCCCGTCTCGATGAGCCGCTCGCCGGCAAAGACGCGCTCGACCTGCTTGGGCTCGGCATTCGTCGTGATGTCCCAGTCCCCAGCCGGGCAGCCGCGCAGTGCGTCGCGCACCGCGCCGCCGACGACATAGGCCTCCCAGCCCGCCGCCGCGAGGCGGTCGAGCGCCGTATGCACTTGTGGCGGCAGGGTCAGCATGGGCACACTCCTCAGTTATGATGATAGATCTTTTTTTCCAGCGCGAAGATGCGGGCGCTGAAGCTGCCGGCCGGCACGGTCGGCAGCGTTTCCGCATAGATCTCCATGCGGCTGTCGATGAGGTCGATGTACGACAGCAGCTCCGCCTCGGCGCACATAGGCCGCACAGCCGCACCGAACTCCGGCTCACCGTGGTGCGAGAGCAGCAGGTGCTGCAGCAGCATGGACTTTTCCTCCGGAGTTTCCAGCTCGCGCGCGACGTCCGCGACCTCCTGTGCCCCCATGACCAGATGGCCGAGGAGCTGTCCGGCCGTGGAATACTCCGTCACGATACCGAGATCGGAGAACGCAAACTCCCGCTCCTTGCCGAAGTCGTGCAGCAGCGTGCCGGTCAGCAGCAAGCTGCGGTCAATGACCTCCGAATACAGGCCGGCGAGGAAATCCGCCGTGCGCAGCATATTGTAAGTATGCATCAAGAGGCCGGACAGAAAACTGTGGTGCACGCTCTTGCCGGCCGGAATGCGCCGGAACGCGTCGAGGTGCTGCGCCAGCATCGTCTCGGCAATGCTGCGATAATCCGCGTCCGTGATCGAGGCGACCATCCGCTGCACATCCGTCAGCGCGGCGTCCGTGTCGATCGGTGCCGTGGGCACAAGCAGCGACGTGTCGTAATTATCCGCCGCTTCAGCCATGCGGATGCGGTGAACGCTGACCTGCAGCGCGCCGCGATATTCCGAAACGCTGCCGCGAATCTTCACGACGCGGCCGGTATCATCCGGGCGCGCGCCGATGGGGCCGCTGTAGTCCCAGATCTTGATCTCCATGCTGCCCGTGCGGTCGCAGATCGTACCGCTGAGAAACGGCTTGCCGCTGTTGGTCGTCTTGAGCGCCGCCGCGCGCAGAATATAAAAGCCCTCGACATCCATGCCGGGGAGCATATCCGCAATGGGTCTGTTGTATTCCATGGCTCCGCCTTTCCGCCCGCAGAGCGGGTCGTTCTGTTTATAACTATACATTGCCGTGATTTTGCTCGCCTGTCAAGCCCTTTCGCACAAAAATCCGCCCCGTTGCCGGTCTCCCGGCTTACGGGGCGGAAGAATTCAGTGCTTGGCACACGCGATCCGTTCGGCCTCCTGCCGGCCGGTCGGTGTGGCGGCAAGGCCGCCGAGACCGGTCTCACGCAGGCTGACCGGGAGCGCGTCACCGACCTCGCCCATGGCGTCGATGACCTCATCGACCGGAATGCGACTCGTGATACCGGCAACGGCCATGTTCGCAGCGCTCACGGCGTTGACAGCGCCGATAACATTGCGTTTGACGCATGGCACCTCCACGAGGCCCGCGACCGGGTCGCAGACAAGACCAAGCAGATTGCCGAGCGCGATGGCGTACGCATCCGCGCACTGCTGCGCCGTGCCGCCGAGAATATGCGTCAGCGCGGCCGCCGCCATGGCGCTGGCCGTGCCGATCTCCGCCTGACAGCCGCCTTCCGCACCGGCCACGCTCGCGCGCAGTGCCGTGACCTGACCGAATCCAGCCGCGATATACAGCGCCTCGAGGATCGTCTCCTCCGGCACATCCCGCTCCTCCGCCAGCGGGATGAGCACCGCCGGCAGCACGCCGCAGCTGCCCGCCGTCGGCGCGGCGACGATGCGCTTCATGCACGCGTTGCACTCGGCGACCTTGAGCGCCTGCTCCGTCACACGCTGAAAATACGTCCCGCCGAGGAGGCGGCCGCTCTCCGCCGCCGCGCGAAGCTTGGCCGCGTCGCCGCCGATGAGCCCGCTGTTGGAGCGGTCAGATGCGCAGTACTGCCGGCTTGACTGCTGCATTGCCGCCCAGAGCGCCGCGATCTGGCGGTGGGACGCCGCAGCGTCGTAGCCGTTTTCCTGACAGTCCGCGTCGCGGATGACGGCATAGAGCGGCTGCCCGCTCGTCTGCGCCGCGGAAAGCATAGATGCAATGCTCGAAAAGCTCATACCGGTTCCTCCTGGTTAAAGATCGTGATCTTCTGAATGCCCTCGATGTGCGACAGCCACTGTTCAATGTCCTTCGGGATCGGCTGGTCGCACTCCAGAATCATGACCGCGTAGCCGCCCTGCTCGCTGCGGTAGAGCTGCATGGTGGCGATGTTGACGTGCCGCTGCATGAGTGCCGCCGTCACGGCTGCGACATGGCCGGGCGTATCCTGATTGTGGACGATGAGCGTGTTGTGCTCACCGGAAAAGTTCGTCTCGATACCGTCGATGGAGCGGATGCGGATGCGCCCGCCGCCGACGCTCTCGGCCACAATGTCCAGTGTGCGGCCTTTGGCATCCGTGAGCTGCAGACGCGCGGTGTTCGGGTGCGCATTGCGCAGCTGCACATTTTGAAACGCGAACGTCAGCCCCTGCTCCGCCGCGATTGCAAAGCTGCCCGGGATGCGCAGATCGTCCGGCTGCATGCCGAGCAGGCCCGCGATCAGCGCGCAGTCTGTGCCGTGGCCGTGCCCGGTCAGGGCAAAGCTGCCATGCAGCGAGATGTCCGCGTGCACCGGCTGGTCGCCGAGCAGCTTGCGGGCGGTCAGACCGATGCGCACGGCTCCGGCCGTGTGACTGCTGGACGGGCCGACCATGACCGGCCCGAGAATATCAAATAAACGCATGGCGCGCCTCCTTAGATACAAGTTGCTTTTGCACATTGCAGTGCGACAGAAAAAGAAATATGAGATATTATACGCGCCTTGCACGCAAAATGCAATGCCGGTTCTCCGGCGCCGCGAAAAATAGCCGCAAAAAGCCGGCTGCCGATCGGCAGCCGGCAAGCGGTACATATCTCAATGCTCCTGGATCATCATGCGGATGATCGTGCGGTCGGTCTCGCGCATGCCCTCGCTCGCGAGCGTACCGATGTTGCGGATCGTGTTCTCCACGCCCTTAACAACGATGCCATCGCCGCCATAGAACTGGCTCTCGTGCATCTGCATCTGCATACCCAACAGGCCTGCCTCGACCGCCGAGGCGATCTTGGCCGCGCAACTCGCCTTCGCGCCGTCGCAGATCATGCCGGAATCGATGGCAATGGCATTGACAACAGTGTGTGCGATTTCACGGAACTGTCCGCCATACAGATACGTCACACCCGCGGCCGCGCCGCAGCCGGCCGCCGTTGCGCCGCAGTAGGCAGACAGGCTGCCGATTCCGGTTTTCAGATGGATGGTGACAAGATTGGACACCACAAGTGCGCGGTAGAGCATCTGCTGCGTGACACCCAGTTCTCTAGCGTAAACGATGACCGGCAGCGATGCCGTCAGTCCTTGATTGCCGCTGCCGGAATTGATGACAACCGGCAGGTCGCAGCCGTTCATGCGCGCGTCCGACCCGGCCGCGGCGTAGGCCTTGGCGCGGTTGTGGATGCTCATGCCATAAGACTGCAGCAGGATGCGGCCAATATTCGCGCCGTAATCCCCGCGCAAGCCCTCCTCGGCGATGGCCCAGTTATAGTCGATCTGCCGCTGGAGCGTCTCCTGCACATCGGCAATGTCCACTTCGTTTGCAAAAGCAATGATGTTCTCGACCGTCAGCAGACTGCGGTCGGTGGTGTGCTGACTGCCGGACTCCTGATAGTCCTTGTGAAACTGCACAATGCCGTTTTTCTCGATATGGATCACGTTCGTGTGGTATCCCGCAATCTCAACGGACGCGCTGTCCGCCCCCGCCGTGACGCGCACCTGAATGTCGAACACGTAGTCCTTGTCCGCGCGCCGGACGGTAAAGGCCGCCTGCTGCAGATATGCCCCGACCGCATCCGTCTGCTCCGGCGTGAGGCAGGCGAGCACCTGCAGCTGCGCATCGGCATTATCGGCTATGATGCCCGCCGCCGCGGCCGCCGCAATGCCGCGCTGGCCGTTCGTATTCGGCACGATGACACTCTTGACGTTTTTGATGATGTTCGCACTCGCAAGTACCTCTACCGTTTCCGGCAGCGCGCCGAGTGTCTTGCGAGCCAGCGCCGCGCAGTACGCCACGGCAATCGGCTCGGTACAGCCCATGGCGGGCTGCAGCTCCTCTTTCAGGATCGCGACGTATTCGCGATAGATCCGTTCGTCCATGTTTCTCTCCTCCGATTTTGTTTTTTCTCCGTTTTTGACCGTAAAATTCCGCTTTTTGTAATAGTATAGCGAAACAGCGGCACATTTTCAATAAAAAAGATACCGGCAGTACGCCGGTACCTTTCTATTCTCTTGTAATTATCTGCAAGTTGCTTTTCCAGACTTCATCTTCCAGCGCATCAGCGCATTTCAGACAAGCTGTATATGCGCTCTGAAAAAGCGGATCGCACACCATTCTTCTTAGCCTTTCCAGTATGCAAAACGCTCCCGGCCAATTCATATCCTGCAGCCAACGCATGAGATCCACCAGGTATGGAGATAACTCTGTATTCGACCTTTCGGATAGAATTTTGGCGCAATTATCCCAGACATTCTTCCCGTACTCGCGCTGATTGGGCTGCAAAAACACATTGATACATTTCACATTTTTGGCCAGCTCGATTCCCCGCTCCTGCTGCTCGGCACTGTTATTCCAATCCAGCAGAGCCATAATAGCATCGATATTTACCATACAACAAACACCGTCCTATTAGTTCCTCGTCTCATCGTGCTGTACTCTCCCAACCCTGCTCCGTCTTTTTGGCACTGGGGTGTTATAAGAATGCAGCGAAAAGCGCTAGAAGAGCAATAGGTACTTTCGTCCGAACATACGCTCACTCCTTTTTCCTGCAAGCGTGCACGATCGCCCAGAGCGCATAGCCGAGCACGCCGCCGGTCGTGTTTGTAATCACGTCCGTGATATCCGAACTGCGAAACGCATGCAGCAGCGGCTGCACGACCTCAATGCCGACGCTGAGTGCCAGCGTCAGCAGCAGGCAGCGCCAGAAGCTGCACCGCTTGCCGCGGCAGCTGCGGCACAGCGGCAGCAAAACACCGAACGGGACAAACAGGGCGATGTTCAGCACGATCTGCCGGACATAATCGCCGTGGCGGAGAATGACGTCCTCAAACGGCGCCATGTGCATGGGGACATACGGATGGTCAAAGCAGAACGGGAGCACTGCCAGCACCGGCATGAGCGTGAAGAGCGCGATGCCGGCGAGGCAGCCGTACATGAGCGTATAGACCGCGAGCGTTCTGCGCCCCAGCGGCCGCCACTTTGGCAGCAGCCAGATGCCGTAAGCGGCCGCAAGCACGGCCAGATCGATGAGAATTTTTGCATTTCGGCTCATGCGCTGCCTCCTCCCTCTCTGCCTGTCAGAACGCGCGTGTTATCCGCGCAGCCACTGCTCCAGCTTCGGTTTTGCACCCTCGACCGCACTGCCGCGCAGCGACAGGCCGTGCGCGACCCGCGCGCCCTTCGCAGCCCGCCGGATGTCCTGCTCCGTATTCGACAGGCCGCTGCCCTCGTTCGTGCAGAACGGATGGATGGTCTTGCCCTGCCAGTCATAGTGCTCTAGGAAGGTGTAGACCGCCATCGGCATGGTGCCGCAGTAGTTCGGATAGCCAAGGTAAATTTCGTCGTAATCGTCCAGGCTCTCCGGCAGCGCCGTCAGCTCCGGACGGGCGCTGGCGCGCAGATCGCGCCGCACCTCGGCGACGCAGGTGTCATAGTCGTCCGAATACGGCACCTTCTGCTCGATGTGGAACAGCTCCGCACCGGTGAGTTCGGCGAGCAGCCGCGCCGCCTGCTCCGTGTTGCCGACGGCGATGGCGCGATGCGCCCCGGAAAAATAGTTCTCTCCCGCGCGGGAGTAATAGGCAATGAGTTTTTTCATGATCCGTTCGCCTTAAATACAGGCGCTCCTTTCTATGAACAATGCCAACTATGAACAATGCCAAAAGCATACCGCAGTTTTCCGCATCCGTCAACCATCCGGCCAGTACGGTCAAAATTGCTGCTGCATACCTAAGGAGAAACACAAAAAGCTCCCCTGCTGGGGAGCTTTTTGCTGCCTTATCGCGCGCGCAGACGCTCTGTGAGCGCCTCGTCGCTCTCGGCCATGCAGGTCTGATAGTCCGTGTAGAGCACCATGCCCGGCAGCGCGCCGGACGGCTTGCGCACGAAGCGCGCCATGGTGTAGTCCACCGGCGTTTTTCCTCCGCCGCGCGCCTGCGAATAATACACGGCAAGGCTCGCCGCCTCGGCGATCGTCTGATCGTCCGGCGTCGTGTCGTGCGCGCGGATGATGACATGGGAGCCGTGCACCTTCTGCACGTGCAGCCAGATGTCCGTGCGGCGGGCGGTGCGGTGCGTCAACTCATCGTTTTGCGTGTTGGAGCGGCCGACCAGGATCTCATACCCGGTGCTCGAGACGAAGGAGAGCGGCGCGCGCTGCGCCGTTTTTTCCTTTTTTGCATTGCGCGGCTGGCGCAGGTACCCGGTCGCGCGCAGCTCGGCGCGAATGTCGGCGAGGTCGCGCTCGCTCTCGGCGCGCGCAAGTTCATCGAGGACGCTGTTGAGATAGTCGAGGTTCCGGCTCGCCTCGGCGATCAGGCCGGTCAGGTGCTGCTCGGCCGTCTTGGCCTTGCGATAAGACTTATAGAGCGCGGCGGCGTTCTCCTGCGGGCTCTTGCGCGGGTCGAGCTCGATCGTCACATCCGGGCAGCCCTCAGCATAGTAGTCCTGCACCGTCACGGCGCGGTCGCCCTTATGGATGCGGTAGAGATTGGCCTTGATGAGGTCGGCCTTCTGCCGCAGGGCCTCGCGGTCGGCGCAGCGCAGCAGGTCCGAGCGCTGGATGGCCAGCTTCTTGGCCGTGCGGTCGCGCAGGGTGCGCACCTGATGCGTCAGCTCCTGCGAGCGGCGGCGCATAGCCTCTGCCTTGTCACGGCGGAGATAAAACTCATCCAGCAGCTCGGAAAACGAGCCGCAGCCGCGGCTTTGCAGCGCGTCCTGATACTGCAGGATCGGCATGGCAGAGAAGTCCTTCGGCCGGTCGCCGTCGAGCAGCATGGTGGGCGCGAGATTGTTCGTCTCGACCGAGAACACAAGCGCGTCCAGCTCGTGCTCCAGGCGTGCGCGCTGCGCATCGTCCAGCCGCTCCAGCCGGGGGCTGGCATCGCCGAGCGCGCGGAAGCACACCTCCCGGCACAGCAGGGGCGACACGCCGGAAAACAGGCCCAGCAGCCACTTATCAAGCGTCGCCGCCGTGACCGGGCTGGAAAGCAGCTGTGTGCGCTGCTCCGGCGTCGTATCGAACAGGACCGGCTTGTCCTGGCGCAGCGGCAGGCGGTAAAACAGGCCCGGCTGCACCTGACGCGTCTCGCTCATGGAGGAATCCACACGGCGCATGCAGTCGATGATATGCCCGTCGGCACTGACGAGGATAACGTTCGACTGGCGGCCAAGCATCTCGACAATGAGCTGCTTTTTGACCGGCGTGCCGAGTTCGTCGCGCCCGTCGAGGTCGAGCACGAGCATGCGCTCAAAGTCCGGCTGAGCAATGCCCGTGATGCGCGCACCGACAAGGTGCTTTCGCAGGAGCATGCAGAACATCGGCGGTTCGGCCGGATTTTCAAACGTCCCGGCCGTAAAATGCACCCGCGCGCTGCCTACGCCGCCGTGCACGAGCAGCTTTGCGTTGCCGCTCTGCGTGCGCACGGACAGCAGCAGCAGGTCGCGCTCCGGCTGCTGCACCTTGTCGATGCGCGCGCCGGTCAGGCTCTGCGTCAGCTCCTGCGTCAGGCCGTGCAGAAAAACTGCGTCCATTGGCATGTTACAGCACCTCCGTGATCTTGCTGAAGAGCTCGCGCAGCCGCTGCGTGCGGCCGAGCAGATACAGCCAGCCAAAGAGCGTCTCGAGCCCCGTGGCCGCGTGATACTGCGCAACATCCGCATGCTGCGGCACCGAGTTCACCTTCGCATTGCGGCCGCGCTTATAGACTGCGCGCTCCTCATCCGTGAGCGCGGACTGAATGGCCTCCGCCGCGCGCGCCTGCGCGGGCGCGTTGACACGGCGCACCGTCTCGCGGTGCAGGTCGGTCACGGCCGTGAGCCCGGCGGCGCACAGGGCCGTGCGCATCATGAGCTCGTACACCCCGTCACCGATGTGCGCAAGGGCGAGCGTACTGTAGGCGCCGACCTGCGCCGGCGTCATTTCCGGGGCAAAGTCCGCACCATCCGGAAAGGCAATCGTGCCGACGGGGCGGCGCTCCGGCCGCCCCGTGTGAAGATCATGATTCATCGTCTTCGGGTTCCTCTTCGTTCACATCTGCAAAATCCGTCTGTGCCTGCAGCACCTCGCTCGGCGCGGTGCCCTGCACGTACTGCATCTCCTGCCACTGCTGCTTCGTGATGAGGATCTTGCGCGGCTTCGAGCCCTCGAACGGGCCGACGATGCCCATCTCCTCCATCTGATCGACCATGCGCGCGGCGCGTGAATAGCCGAGCTTCAGCCGGCGCTGCAGCATGGACACCGACGCCTGCTTCGTCTCGAGAATGACGTCCACGGCCTGCGGCAGCAGCTCGTCATAGTCGCTCTTGGCAGGCTTGTCCGCCTCGGGCGCGGGGCCGGACTTCTTATCGGCCTCGGCAGCGGATTTCTCAATCTGGGCGATGATGTCGTCGCTGTACTGCGCCTCGGAGTTCTGCTTGATAAAGCGCACGACCTCCTCGCGCTCCTCATCCGACACGTACGAGCCCTGCACGCGCAGGGGCTTGCCGGTGCCGATGGGCGCATAGAGCATGTCGCCCATGCCGATGAGCTTTTCCGCTCCGGAGGTGTCGAGGATGATGCGGCTCTCGAGCGAGGATGAGACCGCAAAGGCAATGCGGCTCGGGATGTTTGCCTTCATGAGGCCGGTGATCACGTCCGCGGACGGGCGCTGCGTCGCGATGATGAGGTGCATACCCGCGGCGCGGCCCATCTGTGCCACGCGGCAGATGCTCTCCTCCACCTCTTTGGCGGCGCAGAGCATGAGGTCGGCCAGCTCGTCGATGACGATGACGACCTGCGGCAGGGTCTGCCCATCGGGCTCGTTTTTCTGCAGGGCGTTGTAGCTGGCGAGGTCGCGCACCTGCGCCTCGGAGAAGAGCCGGTAGCGCTTGAGCATCTCCACGACTGCCCACTGCAGCGCTCCGGCTGCCTTCTTCGGGTCGGTCACAACGGGGATGAACAGGTGCGGGATACCATTATAGATGCCGAGCTCGACCATCTTCGGGTCGATCATAATCAGGCGCACCTCGTCCGGCGTCGCCTTATAAAGCAGGCTCAAAATGAGCGAGTTCATGCACACGGACTTGCCGGAACCCGTCGTACCCGCAATGAGCATATGCGGCAGCTTGGAGATGTTGCCGATGATGCAGTTGCCGCCGATGTCCTTGCCGACGGCAAACGAGAGCTTGGATCGGGCATTGCGGAACGCGGGCGAGTCAATAATATCGCGCAGGCACACGGCACTGACGATTTTGTTCGGCACCTCGATGCCGACGGTCGAAATCTTGTCCGGGATCGGCGCGATGCGCACGTTTTCCACGCCGAGCGCGAGCGCAAGGTCACCGGAAAGGTTCGTGATCTTGTTGAGCTTCACGCCCGCCTCGAGCTCGAGGTCGTAGCGCGTGACCGTGGGGCCGCGCGTCACATCACGGATGGTGGCATTGACGCCGAAGCTGCTCAGGGCAGTGTTGAGCCGGTCGCGGTTGAAGCGGATCTCCTCCGTCGCGTCCGTCTGATCCTTCTTCCCTGCGCGCAGGAACGACACCGGCGGGAGCTGATAGGCCGAGTGGTCGGCATTCTCGCGCTCGATGGCGGAGGTGATGGCGGCCGTCTCCGCTGCGACGGCGGCGCTGGCCGCCTTTCTGGACGGCTTCGGCGGGTCCTGGATCTCCTGCGTGGCCGGCACGGTGACGCCACAGATGTCGGCCGCCTCTTCCACGGACAGCGGCTCGACATTCTGTGTGGCCTCCGCCGGCACGGCTTTTTTCGCGCCGCGGGCAGGCTTTTTGACTGGGATAGGGTCGATCGGGTCATCGTCCGGCTCCGCCGGGGTCTCCTCGACCGGGATGTCAATGATTTTTTTCTTCGCGACCGGCTTGTCCGGCGCTGCGCGGCGCGCGCGGCGCTGCGGCTCGGGCTGCGGCTGCGCGGCGGGCTCATCCTCGTCATCAAAAAGCGGCTGGTCTCCGTCGTCCGGGATGTATTGTGCCGCGCGGTGCGCGCGCCATTGGGTGACGACCTTGCCGACCGTCAGATCCATGCTACCGAGCACACAGACCACGAATGCCGCCATCGTCAGCGGCAGCGCCGCGTACACGCTGATGCCGGCCTTGAGCAGATAGCCCACGCCGCCGGAGATCACACCGCCGGATGTAAGCGCCTTGCCGCCGTCATAAAGCTGGCCGATGATCGCGCCGAACGTCTGCGCCGTAAATGCAACACGGCAGAGCATCAGATGCACGATCGTGCCGAACAGCGGCGCGATCAGCAGCGCCGCCGTCACGCGCAGGCCGAAATGCCGCTCCGGATTGCGCACAAAGACCCACGCCAGCAGCAGCATCGCAAACGGAAATGCCCAAAAGCCCCAGCCCATGATGCCGCGCAAAAAGCCCGCAAAGCCGTCGATGATGACGCCCTCGGCATGAAACAGGCCCAGGAATGCCAGCAGCGACAGCACGATGCACACAATGGCATACGGCCACGTCGGTGCGGTCGGTGCAGGCGCCGCAGCAGCAGGCTGCTTTTTGGGTGCTGCGGCAGACTTTTTTGCAGCCGGGACGGACTTCTTCGCCGTGCCGGTTTTCTTTTTGGATGATGAAGTTGCCATTGTATATAACGTCCTCTCAGAAAATCAGAGACAGAATCATCGTCAGTGCGCCCGCGCCCCAGCAATAGTAGGAAAACGCGCCGAAGCGGCCCTTCGACGTCAGGCGCTTGACAAGGCCGATGGCCGCGATGCCCGAAACCATTGCCACGAGCATGCCGATCAGATACGCCGGCAGGAGCGACACATCAATACCCGCCTTGGCCGCCTTGGCCAGCGACAGGATGTTCGCGCCCAGCACTGCGGGCAGCGACATCAGAAACGAGAAGCGCACCGCAAAGCTGCGGTCCAGCCCCGTGGCCATACCGGCCGCAATCGTGGTGCCCGACCGGGACAGGCCCGGGATCGTCGCCACGGCCTGGCACACACCGATGATGAGCGCATCGCGTACGCGCATGTTTTTCTCCGTGCGCGTGCCCTTGGGCATTTTATCGGCCACGAACAGCAGAAAACCCGTGAGAATGAGCATGAGGCCGATGAAGAAGGTATGATAGTAGAGCTGCTCGACCTTGTCGTTGATCGGCAGGATCAGAAACAGCGGCAGCGTCGCCAGAATGATCATGAGCACCATGCGCGCAGCGGGAAGCTCCTGCTGCCGCTGCGCGGCTGGCAGACGCGTGTTGCGGAAAAACGCGAACACCTCACGCACCATGGCCACAATGTCCCGCCAGTAGACGATACAGATGGAAATGAGCGTGCCCAGATGCAGCAGAACATCGAAGAACAGATGACCGTTTTCCGTCGTAGACATATGAAACAGGTTTTGCAGGATGGACAGATGGCCGGAGCTGGAGATCGGCAGAAACTCTGCGATGCCCTGCACCAGACCGAGTATAATCGCATTCCAGATGCTCACGGACATACCTCCCAATGTGCAGATATGAATGTTTGATTATAACACGATTTCCTTCTCATCACAAGAGAAAACGGGCATAGTGCCCGCCTTCCCCCGTTATATCCGGTCACGCCTGCGTGTCGCAGTAGGCCGCCAGCACACCGCGGTAGGTCATCCAGCAGTCGAACTTTGCCACGAGCTCGAACGGTGCGTGCATACTCAGCACCGGCACACCGGCGTCGATGGTGTCGATGTTGCGGTCGGCCATGAACTTGGCGATCGTGCCGCCGCCGCCCTGATCGACCTTGCCCATCTCGGACAGCTGCCAGACGACGCCGTTATCGGCAAACAGGCGGCGCAGATAGGCCACAAGCTCAGCCGAGGCGTCGCTCGTGCCGGACTTGCCGCGCGCACCCGTGAACTTGCAGATGCCCATGCCGTAATTGAGCTTGGCCTCCGTGCGCTTGGCGCTCACCTCGGGGAAGCTGGGGTCAAAGGCCGCGCAGACGTCCGCCGAGAGGCAGAAGCTCCTGGCAAAGCAGTGGCGCAGCGCAACGTCCTGCTGCTCGCAGAGGTCGGCCATGAAGGCCTCAAACGCCTGCGACTGCATGCCGGACACGCCATCGGAGCCGATCTCCTCTTTGTCGGCAAGGATGCACACGGCCGTGCGCTCCGGCGCACCGTCGAGGTCGAGGATGGCACGCAGCTCGGCGTAGGCGCACACGCGGTCATCCTGACCGTAGGCGCCGATCATGCTGCGGTCAAAGCCGATGTCGCGTGCCGGGAACGCCGGCACGGCAGCCAGCTCCGCCGACAGGAAGTCCTCTTCCGTGATGCCGTATTCATCATAGAGCAGGGACAGCACGGCAAGCTTCACACGGTCGCGCCCCTCGCCGGCATACGGCATACTGCCGATGACGATGTTGAGCGCCTCGCCCGTGATGCCTTCTTCCATGGTCTTGCGCATCTGATCCTTGCCGAGGTGCGGCAGCAGATCCGTGATAACAAACTGCGGCTCATCCGGCTCACGGCCGATGGCAATGTCGACCGTGCTGCCGTCCTTGAGCGCGACCGTTCCGTGCAGCTCCAGCGGGATCGTGACCCACTGGTACTTCTTAATGCCGCCGTAATAGTGCGTCTTGAAATACGCCAGCTCCGAATCCTCATACATCGGCGTCTGCTTGAGATCAAGGCGCGGAGAGTCGATGTGCGCGCCCGCGATCACGCAGCCATGGTCGAGCGGCTGCTCGCCAAGGACAGCCAGCATAAGCGCCTTGCCGCGGTTATTGACATACACCTTCGCGCCCGGCTGCAGCTCCATGCCGAACGTGTACGGCACGAAGCCCGCCTCCTCCGCCATGCGGATCGCTTCCCGGACGGCCTCGCGCTCAGTGCGCGCGGCGTCGAGAAACCGCTTGTACCCCTCGGCGTAAGCAAAGATCTCCCCGGTCTGTTCGGCGTCGATCTGATCGTAGCCATTTTTCGGCTGGTAAAACAGCTTTTCCTTCCACTGCTTGAGTTCCTTATCTTCGCTCATGAGAGCACCTCCTGTATCAGTTGATGGCAGCGGCGCTGAAAATCGGCGAGTGTGCCGCCGTTATCCAGCACATAGCTGCAATGTTTGGCAAACCATTCGTTGGGCTTCTGCGCGTCGATGCGCGCCTCGGCATAATCACGCGTCACGCCCTCGCGGGCAATGAGCCGCTCGATGCGCACCGCGCGCGGCGCCGTCACGCCGAGCGTAACGGTGCACAGCTCCGCCAGTCCGCTCTCGATGAGCGCGATGGCGTCGATCGCCGCGACCGTGCCGCCCTGACGCGCCCACGCGCGCAGACGAGACTGCACCTCGGCGCGGACATACCGGTGCGTAATGGCGTTGAGATCGTCGAGCGCCGCCGCATCCGCGAACACGACCGCGCCGAGCTTCTTGCGCTGCAGTACCCCATCTTCTATTGTACCCGGAAAACGGGCGTTGATCTCCGCGAGCATGGCGGTATTGGACGCCAGCAGCTCATGATACACCGCGTCGCAGTCGATGACGAGCGCACCTTGGCGCTTGAGCTCCATGAGCGCGGTCGTTTTGCCGCAGCCGGTACCGCCCGTGATGCCGACGATGTGCATTTTCTGCACGAGCGCATCCCAGACGGCGTCGTCCGGCACGGCGGCGGAGCGCAGAATGCGGTACGGTGTGCGCGAGAGGTCGACGAGCGTGGACTCCCGGCCGATGCCGCAGGGGCCGCCGTCGATGACGGCCGCGATCTGCCCGTCGAAATACGCAAGCACGTCATCCGCCGTCTTCGGGCTCGGCGCGCCGGAGGGATTGGCGGATGGCGCGGCCAGCGGCAGCTGTGCAGCCTCGATGAGCGCAAGCGTGGCCGGGTGATCCGGGCAGCGCAGACCGACGGTCTCCCCGCCCGCGCGCACAATATCGGGCACACAGTCCCGCGCCCGCAGCACGATCGTGAGCGGGCCGGGCCAGAACGCCTCGGCGAGCGTGTACGCCGCCGGCGGCACATCAGCGCAGTAGCGCACCATGGCGGATGCGTCGTGCACCATCAGCGACAGCGGCTTGACAGCCGGACGGCCCTTGACCTCATAGATCTGCGCGACGGCATCGGGGTCCAGCCCGTTGCCGGCAAGGCCATAGACCGTCTCCGTCGGGACGGCGACGAGCTGACCGGCGCGGATGGCGTCCGCTGCCTGCGCGATCTCGGTTGTGATTCGTTTCGTGTTCATGCTTCCTCCGCGGATGCGCGCAGCTTCTCGGCCTGATCGGCCAGTGTGAGCGCATCGATGATCTCATCCAGATCGCCGTCGAGCACCTGATCGAGCTTATAGAGCGTCAGCCCGATGCGGTGATCCGTCACCCGCCCCTGCGGGAAATTGTAGGTGCGGATGCGCTCGTTACGCATGCCGGTGCCGACCTGACTGCGCCGCTCGGCCGAGCGCGCGGCGTTTTGCCGGGCACTTTCCGCGGCGTACAGGCGCGAGGCCAGGATCTTCATCGCGCGATCTTTATTTTTATATTGGCTGCGCTCATCCTGACACTCGACGACCGTGCCGGTCGGCAGGTGCGTGATGCGGATGGCGCTTTCGGTCTTGTTGACATGCTGGCCGCCCGCGCCAGAGCTGCGGTAGGTGTCGATCTGCAGATCCTTCGGGTCGATATGCACCTCCACGGCGTCCATCTCCGGCAGCACGGCCACGGTGGCGGTACTGGTGTGGATGCGGCCGCCGGTCTCCGTCTCCGGCACACGCTGGACGCGGTGCACCCCGCTTTCAAACTTCAGGCGGGAGTATGCCCCCTGCCCGCTGATGAGCAGGCTCGCCTCGCGCACACCGCCGAGCTCCGTCTCGTTGAGGTTCGCGATCTCGGTCTTCCACCCGTGCGCATCGGCGTACATGTTGTACATCCGATAAAGCGTATGCGCAAAGAGCGCCGATTCTTCTCCGCCGACGCCGGTGCGGATCTCCAGAATGACGTTGCGGTCATCGTTCGGGTCACGCGGCAGCAGCAGGACACGCAGCTGCTGCTCGAGCTCCGCGCAGCGGGCCCTGTCCTGCTCGATCTCCTCGCGCGCGATCTCGTGCAGCTCCGGGTCGCCCAGCAGCGCCTCCGCCTGCGCGATCTGCGCCTGACAGGCGGTATACGCCCGGTAGGCCTCCACGACCGGCTGCAGCTCGCGCTGCTCACGGCAGAGCTTTGTGAACACCGCAGGGTCGGAATAGTACGCGGGGTCGGCCAGCTTGCTCTCGAGTTCGGCATATCGGTTTTCAATTTGTCGCAACTTTTCGAGCACAGCGCCGCCTCCCTTGTTGCGATATTCGCTCAATATATCAGTTTACCACAGCGGCGCAAAAATGTAAACAGGCCGCAACACGCAAAAAGCGCCGGCCATAGGCCGGCGCTTCTCGCAAAAACAGAGAGGCTCATCAAAATGCAAAACAAAAGAAAATGTAGGTTAGGTAAAGAGGAGAGAGTCGAGAGAATATCGCAATAAGACAGATGGGTATCGTTTACACGATGCGGTTGACGAGTTCCTCCCCGTGGATCTGGCGGAGAATGTTCTGATAGCCGATGCTGAAGCAGCGAATGACGGTTTCGCGGGTCGCCGCGCCGAGGTGAGACGTGGTGATGACCTTCTCCATCTTCACGAGCGGATCGTTGGGATCGAGCGGCTCCTTCTCCCACGTATCGATGGCGGCACCCCAGATGGTGCCGTTCTGCAGTGCCTCGACCAGTGCCTTGTCGTCGATGACGGCGCCGCGTGCCTCGTTGACGATGATGGCGTTCGGCTTCATCATGGCAAGCTGCTCCTTGCCGATCATGCCGCGGGTCTGCTCGGTCAGCGGGCAGTGCAGGGACACGACATCGGACTCGCGCAGCAGCGTCTCGAGCGAGACGTATTCGCAGTTAAGCTTCTTCTCCATTTCCTCGGGCATACGGTACGGATCGCTGTAGATCAGCTTGCAGTCCCAGCCCTGCAGACGCTGCATGACCATGCGGCCGATGGCGCCGCCGCCGACAATGCCGACCGTCTTGCCGCGCAGCTCATAGCTGTCGTGACGCCAGGTCCAGCTGTGCCACTCACCCTGTTTGCAGCGGCGGTCGATCATGCTCAGGCGGCGCATGCAGGCGAGCATGAGCGCAATGGTGAACTCCGCAGTCGTGGAGGCGTTCTCACCGGCGGAATTGCACACCGGGATGCCCTTTTCCTTGGCGTAGGCGATGTCCACGTGGTTATAGCCGGTCGCGGGAACATGGATGAGCTTCAGATCCTTGGCGCGGTCCATCTCCGGCTTGCCGATCTTGCAGATCGAGGCCAGGATGTAATCAGCGTCCTCAAAGTCGCCCTTTTTGCCGTTTTTCACGGGGTACAGGAAGCGGAGGTCCAGCTCCTTCGGGCAAAGTTCAGAAATCAGGGTCTCCATTCCCTCCGTCGGGAGTTTTTCACAATAAAGAACTACGTTCGACATAGGTTTTCCATTCCTTTCTTTCTGTTTCTGTTCTGTTTTCTTCTTTCGTTTAGGCACTGCGCCTGCTCAGGGCTTCATGGTGCCGGTGGCCAAAAACCGCTGGTGCCAGGACAGCGCCTGGGCCAGATCGTGCGGCGTCTGCTTTCCGGCCGCAACGTCGAGCGCGTGCTCGTAATATTCACGCAGCATGGGCCGGTAATCCGGGTGCGCACAGTTTTCAATGATGAGCTCGGCACGCTCGCGCGGCGTCTTCCAGCGCAGATCGGCGATGCCCTGCTCAGTGATGATGACCTGCACATCATGCTCGGTCTGGTCCACATGCGACACCATCGGCACGATGCAGGAGATGAGACCGCCCTTGGCAACGGACTCCGTCGCGAAGATGCACACACGTGCATTGCGCGCAAAGTCGCCGCTGCCGCCGATGCCGTTCATCATCTTGGTGCCCATGATGTGCGTAGAGTTGACGTTGCCGTAGATGTCCACTTCGATCGGGGTGTTGAGCGAGATCACGCCGAGGCGGCGCACCACCTCCGGATGATTCGTGATCTCCTGCGGACGCAGCAGGATCTTATCCTTGAAGAAATCGATGTTCTCATAGAAACGGCGGCGGTTTTCCTCACCGAGCGCGATGGAGCTGGTGGACACAAAGTCAAACACACCCTGCTCGATCAGGTTCAGCGCCGAATCCTGCATGACCTCGGTGTACATGCTCAGGCCATGGAAGCCGCTCGAGGCGAGGCAGCTGAGCACCGCGTTGCCGACGGAGCCGACACCCGACTGGATCGGGCCCGGATTCTCCGGCAGACGGCCGGCGGCGATCTCCTGCTTGAGGAATTTGACGACGTTCTCGCCGATGGTCCTGGTCGCCTCGGAATAGGGCTTGAACTTCTGCGGCTCGTCACGGCGGTCCGTGAGAACGATCGCCGCGATCTTCTCCGGCGGGCACGGGATGTACGGAGTGCCGACACGGTCGTCCGGCTTCGTGATCGGGATGATGCGCGCATGCGGCGGCAGGCCGATCTCGAAGATGTCGTGCATACCGACCAGGCCCTCCGGGAGCGTCTCATTGACCTCCACGATGACCTTATCGGCATTGCGCACAGCCGCATCCGCACTGCCGCCGGAAGCGGCCAGGTACAGGCCCTGCTCGCTCACCGCCGTACATTCTACCACAGCCACATCGATTTTGGGACCGGTATGTTGATTCATGTGCATGGGAAAATGCGAGATGTGCACATCACTGTAGCCGACCGTGCCGGCGTTGATGGCATTGCGCAGGTCCTTATGCGACTGGTGGGCGTAGCGCTTTTTGACCAGGCCGGCGCGTACCATTGCCCCGTCGATCTCGTCGCCGACGGCGGCGCCGACGCAGATGGTCAGGTCACGCGCGTGGCCGGAGCGCACCAGTGCCTCGGGAACGGCCTTCGGATAGCCGACGCTGGTAAAGCCGCTCACGCCAATGGTCATGCCGGTCTGGATAAATTGCGCCGCCTGGTCCGCGGACATGATTTTGCTTTTCAAGAGTTCCGGTACTCTTTCCATGGGTTCCTCCTGATAGTTGAATTCGTTGACGGCCGGCAGATCAGGCGAGATCCGCCTTGCCGTGCTCGTAGCCGAACTGCAGCGCCTTGAGGTTGAGATCGACCACCTTCGGGTTCATGACCGCACGGATGGCGTTCTGCGCATTCTCAAGCGAGATGTCCGGATTGTGCGCCACGATATAGCCCATCATGACGATGTTCGTGCACACGACGCGGAAGTTTTCCTCAGCGTACTTCGTAGCCGGGAACAGGAAGACCTGCTTGGCCGGCGTGCCGGAAACGTCCTCCGCCGTGACAAACGTGCTGTCCACAAACAGGCGGGTATCGGGGTTGATGTCGCCCTTGAATTTATCAAAGCTGGGCTTGTTGAACGCAACGAACGAGTCGAGCTTATCGGCCTTGACGTAGTCGATGCGCTCGTCGGAAACGACGAGCTCCGCCTTGCAGGCGCCGCCGCGGGCAGCGGGGCCGTAGCTCTGCGTCTGCGCGACTTCATAGTTGTTCTGCACACCATAAGCGTTTGCCAGCAGCACCGCCAGGGAGATAACGCCCTGGCCGCCGGAACCGCCGAATCGAAAATCCTTACGCATGGTTCTGTCCTCCTCTTATTCCTTGGTGACCTCGATGCAGACATCGGGGCAGGTACGCTCGCACATCTTGCAGGCGATGCAGGCATCCGGGTCCTTGGCATACGGCATCAGGTAGCCGCCGCTGCTGCGCTGCTCACCGATGGCGAGCACGCCCTTTTTGCACGCGCGCACGCACAGTGCGCAGCCTTTGCACCATTTGCTGTCGATCGTGATCTTCATTTCTTCGCTGCCTCCTGTTTCTCTGCCTGCACGTCGCAGAGCTCTTCCTTGTGCGTGTCTTCATACAGCACGCCGAGCGTGATCTTGCCGTCCTCGGACACGCTCTCGCCGTTTTTGGCATTGCAGACCTGCGCTGCGTACCAGTCGTACATTTCGGTCGGGGTCTTGAAGTTGAAAATGTTGCGGCCGGCAGTCGTCGGGCACGGGCTGAGCACCTCGATGAACGAGAAGCCCTTGTGCTCCATAGCGCTGACGATGATGTGCTGGAGCTGCACGGGGTTGGTGACACTGGCTCTGGCATAGAACGTGGCACCGGCGCCGGTCACGAGCTTATACATATCAAACGGGTGCTCCTCATTGCCGAGCGGAGAGGTCTTGGTCGTGGCACCGTAGGGTGTGGTCGGGGCGCGCTGGCCGCCGGTCATGCCATAAATATAGTTGCTCATCATGATGACGGTCATGTCCACGTTGCGCTTGGCAGCGTGAATAAGATGGTTGCCGCCGATGCCGGCACAGTCGCCGTCGCCGGAGAACACGACAATGCGCTTATCCGGGTTGACCGCCTTCAGGCCCTCGGCCTGCGCGAGCGCTCTGCCATGCAGAGTGTGCAGGCAGTCGAACTTCAGGTACACCGGGCTCCAGGAAGAGCAGCCGATGCCGCTGACGAGCGCCATTTCATTTTCTTTTATGCCGAGTTCATCGATCGCGCGGATGAAGCTGTTGACTACGATGCCGTGGCCGCAGCCGGGGCAGAAGATGAACGGAAGTGCTTCCTGACGGATGTATTTTTCTGCGATGCTGTTCATATCACTTCACCTCAACAATCTGATTGTAAATCGCGGTCGGTGCCGGGAACACCCCGCCGATGGAGCTGAACGTCTCCACTTTGTCATAGCCGACGACGCGCTGCACTTCGCGGGCGTAGTCGCCGACGTTCATTTCCGCAACGATCACGCGCTTGGCGTTGGCGCAGGCGGCACGGATCTCTTTTTCCGGGACGGGCCAGATGGTATTGAGCTTGAGCAGGCCGACCTTGTGCTGCTCGTCGCGCGCGCGGCGAACGGCGGACAGAGCGCTGCGGCTGACGGAACCATAGGCCACGACCACGGTCTCGGCATCATCCAGGAAGAAGCCTTCCACGGATGTGATGTCGTCGATGTTGTCGAGAATCTTGTCGCAGTAACGGTGGATGGCGGCGGCGCAGACCTTCGGATCCGTGCCGGCGCGGATACCGCGCTCGTCATGCAGCTGGCCGTCGACGAGGACGTTGTGGCCCTCGAAGCAGCGGATACGCGGCGGGATCTTGTGCTCATCAGGCTGGAAATACGCAGTGCACTTGCCCTCGAACTTCTCGTCAAAGATCTCGACCTCGTCGGGGATGACGAGCTTCTCACGGGTATGGCCGACGGTCTCGTCGGAGAGTACGAACACCGGCACGCGATACTTATCCGCCAGGTTGAAGGCGCGGACCGTGAAGTCAAACGTCTCCTGCACGGACGACGGCGTGAGTGCGATGATCTCATAGTCGCCATGGCCGCCGTAGCGCGCCTGCATGACAGCGTCCTGCGCCGTGCAGGTCGGCTGGCCGGTCGCCGGGCCGCCGCGCATGACGTTGACGATGACCAGCGGCGTCTCGGAGACGATGGCGTAGCCAATGCCCTCCTGCATCAGGGTGAAGCCCGGACCGGACGTGGCCGTCATGGCACGCGCGCCGCCCCAGCTGGCGCCGATGACCGCATTGATGGAGGCGAGCTCGTCTTCCATCTGCATGAACACGCCGCCGGCGGCGAACATCTTGTCGGACAGATATTCGGGGATCTCCGTTGCCGGAGTGATCGGATAGCCTGCCATGAAGCGGCAGCCCGCTGCCAACGCACCGGCCGCACAGGCCTCGTTGCCCTGCATCAGCTTCGGGCCGCTGTTGCTTACTTTTTGCATACTCATAAGCCATAACCTCGTTTTCTCAAAAATTGAATGGTTTCCAGATAAAAAAATCCGGCAAAAGGCAGTCTGGCATCGAGCGCGAGCAGACTGTTTTTTGCCGGAAGCATATCTCTTATGCTGCGCGCGGAAACGCGCCGCCAAAATACGCCAAGCAGATATGAAATTGGTTCCACGCGGATGTTACCCAACATTGGTAAGCACACTGAACCCGGGCCAGAACGTGATAAGTGCCCAGCCGATGACGGATACCGCCAGCACCATGACGACAGTGAGCACGATGCCGCGCACAAACATGTACCGCGGGCTCAGGCCGTAACCGATCGGTATCGAACGGATCGACGTCGGCAGCGTGTAGGACAGGTTATAGGACACGGTCGCGACCCAGAGATACGGGATCACGGGCAGGGAGAGTCCCTGTGCGATCCCGATCACGATCGGGATCGTGACGGCGGCGCAGGCCGTGTTGTTGATTACATCCGAGAGGACGACGTTGAGCGTCACGATAATCAGGACGAGCAGGAACGTATTGTGTACCGGGAACCGGGCGATCAGTCCGGCAAACACCTCCGACGCGCCGCTGCCGTTGACGAGCGCGCCGAGCGCGGTGCCGCCGGCAAAGAGGAAGAACATGCCCCACATCAGGTTCTGCTCCACGTGCTCCCACGTGATGATGGGCTTTTTCTCCTCGTCACGCAGGAAGAACATGAGCAGGCCGCCGATCAGAAACACAAAGCCGGGTTTGAGCACCGGGAACTGCCGCTGATACAGCTGCCGCGTGAACGCCAGCAGCGCAGCCGCCGCAAACACGATCAGGGAGATGCGGCCTGCGCGGCTGAGTTTCGGCAGGCTTTTGCACAAATCACTGAAATATGTTTTCGAGCCCTCAAGCGTTTTCTTTTTGCAGGGCAGCAGCAGCAAATATATAAGCGTCAGCACCGTTACCGCCAATGCGAACGGCCAAAGCGCCCGCACCCAGTCGGTGTACAAAAACTCCGCGCCCGTCAGCTCCTCGATATACGAGACCGTGATCAGGTTCATAGCGCCGCCGAGCGGCGTGAACATGCCGCCGTTATTGGCGCCCCAGACGATCGCCAGGAGCACGAGCTTCGCGGCGCTGCTTTTTCCCACGTCGCCTTCGCCGACGAACTTGAGCATCGCCATCGCGATGGAACACAGCACGGCCGCGACCACCGTGTTCGGCAGCACAGCCGAAAGCACTGTCGAGATCAAAAACCAGATCACGACCTGCTGCCTGACGGAGGTGCCGACCAGCGCCAGACTGTGCGCGGCAATGCGCTTGTCCACGCCGGTGATCTCCCAGACCATGGTGATGATATCGGCACCCGCCAGCAGAAACACCAGCTCCGCCGAATAGCAGTTCGTAATGCTCGACATGTCGGTGAGGGCAAAGGCCGCATTGATGACGACCGGCAAAAACGCCGTGATCGCCGGAGGTACGGGCATTGCCACCCACCAGACGCCCATCCACAGAACCGTTCCCAGAGCGAGCCGCACATTTTGTGTCAGTCCGCCATAAGGAATAAAACTGAGCGCAAAGAGCGCCGGGCCGAGAATCAGCCAGATTTTCTTTCGGTTCATAGGTCAGATCATAAACGAAAATTTACAGAATACCGATCACCGGGAACCAGACCTTCACGCTGAAGATCAGTCCAATAATGATCAGCAGTGCGATCGGGATCGCGCCCTTGAGCTCCTGTGCCGTGCTGAAGCGGCCGGTCGAATAGAAGATCAGGTTCGGCGCACTGTTGAACGGCAGGAAGAACGCGCCGGCGGAGATCGCCATGACGGTCAGAAGACCCATCGTGTAGGGGTCAAAGCCAAGCGCAGAGGCCATCGTCATGCTCACGGGGACCATGACCGCTTCCATCGCGTTCATGCCGGCAAAGATGATGTGCAGCACGACCACGAAGCTCAGCCAGATGATGAGGAACGTGTTGATGTTCATCGCGGCAAACGCCGGATTGGTGGTAAAGATCGCATCGACCAGCCACTGGAAGCCACCGGTCTTGTTCACGCAGGTCGCCAGCGACATCGCAAAGCCGAGCTGCAGGAAAGCCGGCCAGGCAAACGTGCCGTTGAGATCCTTGAACGTGCACACGCCGATGCCCGGGCAGAGCATCAGGAAGATGGTCACGAACACAATGTAGTCCGGAGCGATGTGGTGCCATTTGTTCGTGCAGAAAGCAATGAGCGTCAGCAGGAAGTAAAGGCCCGCCTTCTTCTCATTCTTGCTCATGGGGCCCATTTCCTTGAGCTTTTCCTTCGCGAACGTGATGTCGATCTCGCGCTTCTCGCCCTTCTTGGCGCCGAAGAGCAGGTGGCACAGGATCGGGATCAGCAGCAGCGTGATGCCTGCGGGAATGAATGTTGCCTGCAGCCAGCCCGTCCAGGAGATCTCCTGACCGGTGACCTCGGTCACGAGCGCCATGCCGATCGCATTGGCGCCGACGGCCGTGTAAAACAGCCAGGTGTTGGTGGTATTGGTAAAGAGGTTCGAGAGCATGATCGCCGCGTCACCCTTGTGCTCGCCGCGCTTGTAGCCCATGCCTTCGCAGATATTGTCGCAGATCGGCGACATGACAGCGCCGCGCGCCGTGTTGGAGGGGATCATCAGCGACAGGACCGTGTTGGCGATCGAAGTCGCGTAGTTGGCCATGAGCTCCGTCTTGCCCATCTTCACGAGGATCCAGTAGGCAACACGTTCACCGAGGCCGGAAAACTTGATGGCAGAACCGATGAAGCCGGCCCACAGGCACAGCCACCAGCCGGAGCTGGAAAAGCCGGAGACGACATTGGTCTTCATGCCAAAGAAAATTGCGAGGACGGCCGCAGCCAGAACGCCGATCAAATACTCCGGGATCGGCCGGACGATCCACATCAGAATCGCCCACACAAAAACGATCAGCACACCTTTGCCCTGTGCCTCAAGCCCCGTGAACGGTACCAGCGCCAGCAGCGCGCAGAGCACTGTCAGAACAGCCGCTACGATCAGGCGGTTTCTCTGTTGTTTTTTCACTTCTTACACTCCAATTCCTGTTCTCTTTCAGTTTCTTCTCGCGGCAAAACGCAATCAGGCGCCGGCTCCAGCTGTGCTGTCAGTTTCTCCCACCGGATAAAAAAAGACCAACTACAATCTCTTGCAGTTGGTCTTGGAAAGTCGATTCCGTCTCGGGAGAGAGACGCTGACAATCAAACAACTCATATTTTATGTAATTGCGATTTGCTTCCTACGCATTCAAAGTAGCACATTCCTCAGTGAAAAACAAGACCTTGTAAAACTTTCAGATAAGTACACGAAATTTGCGCACAAAAACTGTGCAATTCTCATAGAGTCATCGACCCGGCATCTCCCCTGCCGGCGCGCTCCGCTCAGCTGTGCGCGCGCAGATACGGCCCGTTTTTCTCCATGTACTCAATATAATTGCGGTGAATATCCCCGAACGCCTTGATGATGGATTTGGCCGCGGCGCCCTGATGGCGGTAGCCGATCTCCTCAACGATCTCATCATAATCACGCAGGATATTCTTTCCAACAAAATACTCCCTGCACATGCTCAGCGCCAGATTCGACAGAAACGTGACCGACACGTCTTCAATACATGCAGTCTCCAGATCGATCTTCAGCCCGAGCGTGATGCTTCCGTTTGTCGTCGTGGTCGGCAAAGCCGACGGCAGCTTGGCATAGCCGCAAAAATACGCAGTCTGATACTTCATTTCTTCTCCTTTTCCGTTTCGCGCCTTTTCCAAGGGCGCATTCTCATTTCTCGCTCTCAGCATAACACGCTGCTCTACCGCCGTCAACTCGATTCCGCAGGTAAAAAACGGAGACGGCCAATCAGCCGTCTCCGTTTTTCTCGATTCATAAATGCATACCAAGCGGGATAATTCTCGTATTTATCCACGCGGGATGATCGCCTGCGCCACGTTCTCAAGCGTGCCCAGGTCGAGCACGTTCACCTGGTCGGAGCCAACGACATAAAAGTAATCACCGATGTACAGGCCGCGGTTGTTCTCATCCCACTGCGAGACCGGGATCTCCTTGCGCAGTGTGAAACCGTCGTCCGCCGAATAGCCGTAGACAAGGTAGCTGTTTTCGGCCGGGAAAGCGATGAGATTTTTGCCGCTGTCGACCAGGATGGCCTTGTGGTTATACAGCGCCTCGCTGTAGTCGGCATCAATGGTCTGTGTGTGCAGATCGTGCAGCTTGGCCGGATCGGATGTGTCGATCATGACGAGCTTCATGCCGTCCACGGTCGTGCCATCGACCGCCTGCGTCTCCATGCCGAGACCGAAAAGCAGCCCGTCCGACCAGACATGCAGATAGTCCGAATAGCCGCTGAGCTTGAGCTCGCCGACGACCTTCGGGTTCACCGGGTCGGTCAGATCGACCGCAAAGACCGGATCCGTCTGGCGGTAGGTGCACAGATAGCCGTAATCCCCGTCAAAGCGCGCGGAGAACACCGTCTCCCCTTCCGCAAGTCCGGCCACGCTGCCGACGGTGTTCAGGTCACTGTCGAGCACGTAGACATCGTTGCGCGTCTGCGTGGCATCGTCATTTGTTTTCGTGTTTTCAAAGTCGTGCTTTTCATCGCGGTAGATGCTGTAGGCATACGTCTGTTCGGTCGTGGCCATACGCAGATAACCATCCCGCTCGTCAAGCGAGAACTGGTTGTTGAGCGCGCCGGCCACAGCGCCGTTGGCGGCGAAGGCAAGCTTGCCGTCCGCGATCGCAAAGCGGTTAACCACCGTGTTGACGCTCGAGGTATAGTCTGTGACCGTGTAGCTGCCGTCTTTATAGCTCTTGCCCGCGCCGTCGTCGTAAACGCTCGTGCACAGGTAGAGATTCTCTGCCGTCATATACACCGTTTCCCCGCCGCCGAGCACGGACTGGCTGGAGAGACGGGTGCCGGAAGCGATGTCGTACGACGCTGCGACCGCATAGGTCATGGAATTGTTATACGGCATGAGGCCGATGCTGCCGCACGGCACGACCGACGCCGTGTCCCCATCGTACAGCCGGGGCGCGAATGTGGCCTCGTCGCCCTTCTCGGGCGCATCGGGATAATACGACGTGCACAGGTAGAGCACGCCGCCGACCATGCGCGAGGCGATCTCATAACCGTCCTGCCCGAATGACTGGACCAGCGTCGGGGCCGCCGGATCGGAAACGTCATAAATATCGACCGTGACGTAGTTGCTGCCGCTGCCCGCAATCCCGTCAGAGGAAGCATCGCCGCCCGTCCAGTCGGTATAGGACGAGAGAACGACCGCACGGCCATCTGCGAGATACAGCTCCAGCGGCAGCTTTTCCTGCGTGTGCGCCCGGCCGTCCTCGGTCGTCGTCTGCTCCCAGTCCTGCCCGACGAACACGTTGGACACGTCTGCAACGTCCGTGCCGTCCGCCTGCATGACGATCAGCTCGCTGCCGCGCAGGATGTAGATATACGTGCCGTCGGTCTTGACGATGTCGCCCTCGTCGACGCCCGCGACCTGCACGTTCGTGCCGGAATAGAACGTACCCTCGCCGTCGCCCTTGCCGCCGGTCTCCGGGTCGCCGGAGGTACCGTCGGACATGTTGAGCGACTTGCTGCGGTCAGCGATCGCTTTCTGCGCATCGGTCAGCGCGGAATAGACCTCACTGTAGCTCTTGGCAAAGGTCAGGCCGCCGGCCGTCACCGTCTTGCCGGTCTGGCCGCCGGTTCCGCAGGCAGTCAGCAGCGCGAGCGACAGGCACAGCACCAGAAATCCCGAAAGAAACTTTTTCATAGTACACCTCTATGGTTCGATGGTTTTCAACTACATTGTACAGGATTGGACGCGCACGGTCAAGAAATGTTCCGAAAAAACGGAAGGACACCCGCAGGCATCCTCCCGTCTGATTGCATATGCAGTTATGCGCCGAGGTACGCCGCGCGCACCGCATCATTGGTCAGCAGCGCCTCACCGCTGCCGGTGAGCGTGATGCGGCCGGTCTCGAGCACGTAGCCGACATCGGCGATCTTGAGGGCCATGTTCGCGTTCTGCTCAATAAGCAGAATGGTCACGCCCTGCTTGTTGATCTCCTGAATGATAGAGAAGATATCGCGCACGACCAACGGTGCAAGGCCGAGCGAGGGCTCATCCATCATGAGCAGCTTCGGGCGGCTCATGAGCGCACGGCCGACCGCGAGCATCTGCTGCTCGCCGCCGGAGAGCGTGCCGCCGGCCTGCCAGCTGCGCTCTTTCAGGCGCGGAAACAGGCTGTATACCCACTCGAGATCCTCCGACAGATCGTCCTTGCGCAGGTAGGCGCCGATCTTGAGGTTTTCCAGCACGGTCATGTCCGGGAAAATGCGCCGTCCCTCCGGCACGAGCGTCACACCCTGTGTCACGATCTGGGTCGGAGCCTTACCGGTGATGTCCTCGCCACGGAACGTGATCTTGCCGCCGCTCGGCTTAACGAGGCCGGAGATCGTGCGCAGCGTGGAGCTCTTGCCCGCGCCGTTGGAGCCGATCAGCGTGACGATCTGGCCCTCCTGCACATCGAACGAAATGCCCTTGACGGCCTCAATGCCGCCGTAGTTCACCTGCAGGTCTTCAATTTTCAGAATCGTTTCACTCATCTTCCACAACCCCCAGATAGGCGTCAATGACGTGCTGATTGTTCTGGATCTCCTGCGGGATGCCCTCGGCAATCTTGCTGCCGAAGTCGATGACGTAAATGTAATCGGAGATCCGCATGACCAGATCCATATGGTGCTCGATCAGAAAGATCGTCAGGCCGTATTTATCGCGCAGCTCGTGGATGAACGCCGCGAGTTCAAGCGTCTCCTGCGGGTTCATGCCAGCCGCCGGCTCATCAAGCAGCAGCAGCTTCGGATCCGTCGCCAGCGCGCGGGCGATCTCCAGCCGGCGCTGGATGCCGTAAGGCAGACTCGTCGCGATATCGTCCTTGTATTTCTCCAGCCCCTGCTCCACGAGCAGGGCCATGGTCTCGTCGCGCATGCGCTTTTCTTCCTTGGCGTTGCCGCGGAAGGTCGCGGAAAACACGTTCTGCTTGGCGCGCATATGCTTTGCCACGAGCACGTTTTCAAACACCGTCATGCTCTTCCACAGGCGGATGTTCTGGAACGTGCGGGCGATGCCGAGCTTCGTGATCCTGTCCGGCGTCGGCGAGACGATCTTGCCTGTCCCGGCCAGCGGGTCGCGCGCGAGCATCTGCTCTTGCGTCTCCTCTTCCGGATGATACTCCGCCGTGTAGAGCAGCGGATTTTCACCCTTATAGAGCTTTTTCATCTTGCCGCTCGGATGGTTGCGGACCATTGGCTCGTCAAGGAATTTGACGAGGCCGTTCGTCGGCTCATACACGCCGGTGATGCAGTTGAAGGCCGTGGTCTTGCCGGCACCGTTCGGGCCGATGAGCGCCACGATCTGCCCCTCGGGGATATGCAGCGACAGGTTGTTGACCGCCACGACGCCGCCGAACTGCATCGTGATATTTTCCACGCTGAGGATGTCTTTACTCATCTGCTTTGCCCTCCTCAACTACGTTCTTTTTTGCCTTTTTCGCTCGCTTGCGGAACAGATCCGGCAGTTCGCGCTCACCCATGATGCCTTTGCGGAAGAAGAGCACAACGATCATGATGATGACCGAGAACACGACCATACGGAAGCCGTTGCGCAGCAGCGGCACCTTGAACGCGCCGATGTATGCCTCGTTGTCGAGGAAGCGCAGCCACCATTCGGAACAGGCGATGTACAGGAAGGAGGCAATGCAGCTGCCGGAGACGGAGCCGATGCCGCCGATGACGACGATGAGCAGGATCTCATAGGTCATGGCCGAGGTGAACACCTTGGCCTGCACGGTCGTTGCGAACATCGCAAAGAGCGCGCCCGACACGCCCGCAAAGAACGAGCTGATGACAAACGACAGGCTCTTATGCTTGGCGAGATTCACGCCCATGGCCTCCGCCGCGATCTCATCGTCACGAATGGCCTTGAAGACGCGGCCATAGGACGAGTTGATGAGCAGGACAATAAGAAAAATGCAGATACCGGCTAGCAAAATCGGCACGACCGCGCTCAGGCGGAAAATGACCTTGCCGGAAGCATTCGTAATGTTGAAATCCGCAAACGTCGGATAGCCCTTGAGGATGTTGGCGCCGTTGGTGACCTTGCCGAGCGTCTGCCACTGGAAAATGGCGCGCAGGATCTCGGCAAAGCCGAGCGTCGCGATGGCCAGATAATCGCTCTTGAGGCGCAGGACCGGCAGACCGATCAGATACGCGAAGAACGCGGCGACCAGACCCGCGAAAATAATAGCCACTATCACGCCGAGCACCAGACTCACGCCGCCGCCGAAACCGGTGGCGCCGAACAGATGCTGGAACATCTCCTGAAAGGAGAAGTGGACGCTCGAACCCTCGAAGAGGTAATACACGCTGTCACGCGCAGCGTCCGGGATCATGAAGATCGCGTAGGCATACGCGCCGAGGAGCATGAAGCCCGCCTGACCGAGCGAGAACAGGCCGGTAAAGCCGTTGAGCAGGTTCATGGACACGGCGACGAGCGAGTACACCGCACCCTTTTTAATGACCGTAAAAAGCAGGGAGCCGGGAGACATCACATTCTCCAGCACCATCGTCACGAGCGTGAGCACGAGCACGATAGCAAAGGTGATCAGATTGCCGCGGCGCGCTTCTTTGTCTTTCGCTTTCAGCACAGTGATCCCCCCTCTCAGACTTTGTCCGTGGCCTTTTCACCGAACAGGCCGGTGGGCTTGACCACAAGGACAACGATCAGCAGTGCGAACGTGAACGCATCGGAGAACACCGTCATGCTGGTGCCCTTGATGAGCGTTTCGCAGATACCGATGATGAACGCGCCGATCACGGCGCCGGGGATCGAGCCGATGCCGCCGAACACCGCAGCGACAAACGCCTTCAGACCGGGCATGGCGCCGGAGGTGGGGATAACGGTCGGATAGTTCGTGAAGTACAGCAGCGAGCCGACAGCCGCCAGAAACGAGCCGATGATAAACGTTACGGAGATGACCTTGTTGATCTGGATGCCCATGAGCTGACTGGTCTCGAAGTCCTTCGCGACCGCGCGCATGGCCATACCGATCTTTGTGTGGTTGATGAGCCACTGCAGCAGCAGCACGAGCACGATCACGAGCACAGGCGTGATGACCGTGACCCAGTGCGTGGACGCGCCGAGGATCGTGACCGTGCCGGACACGAACGGCAGCGACGGATACGTCTGCGGCTGGCCGCCGGTGGCATATAGTGCCACGTTCTGCAGCAGGTAGCTCACGCCGATGGCCGAGATCATGACCGACATGCGCGGCGCGCTGCGAAGCGGCTTATAGGCCGCGCGCTCGATGACGAAGCCGAGCAGCACCGTCAGCACGAGCATGAGCGGAATGGACACGTACACCGGCAGGGACGCGCACATGAAGACCATCATGAGGCCTGCACACATGAACACGTCGCCGTGGGCGAAGTTAATGAGACGCAGGATGCCATAGACCATCGTATAACCGATGGCGATCAGGGCATACTGGCCGCCCAGCGAAACGCCGGATAAAATTTGTGCGACTAGAAATTCCATCTGTTTCCCTCTCTATCGTTTGCAAATGCGGACATTCAGCCGCCGCGAAAACCGTGGAGCTTCCGCGGCTTTCGCAGCGGCTCAAAATCCCAAAGGGGGAGCCGAAGCTCCCCCCGGATTCTTGATCTCAGACCGATTCAGAAGCTCAGGAAGCCTTCTGCTGTGTCACAAACTTCCACGCATTGGCAGCCGAGTCGATGGTCTTGATATAAGCGGTGTCGCGGATCGCGTCGCCCGTCTCGTCGAAGGCGATGTGGCCGGACACGCCGTCATAGGTCACGCCGGGCAGCGCTTCCATGACCTTGGCCGGATCGGTGGAGCCGGCAGCCTTCAGCGCCTCAAGTGCAACATAGTAAACGTCATAGCCCATGGCCGTCACAGCAGAGATGGTGTCGTCGCCGCCGTTGGTGGTCTTGGCATCGGCATTGCCGTTGATATAGGCCTTGATGCCGTCATCAAAAGTCTTGTTGCCGCCTTCTGCGTAGAAGGTGGAGACAAACGCCTGAACGCTCGTGCCCTTGGCAGCCTGCAGGACCATGTTGTCATCCCATGTGTCGGAGCCAAGGAACGGGATGCCGACGTTCAGGGAAGCCGCCTGAGAGACGAGCTGCGTGGAGTACGCGATCGACACGGGCGCGAAGATAACGTCGCAGCCCTGATCCTTCGCCTTGTTCAGGTAAGAGCTGAAATCGGAGTTGTCCTTCGGGAAGGAGTCGGTGATGACGGTGCCGCCGGTCTTTTCAAACGCCTGCTTGAAGAAGGTGACCAGGCCCTGGTCATACTCGTTGCCGTTCTCGCCGAGGCAGTAGGCCTTCTTGGCCTTGAGCTCGGAAGCGGCATAATTGGCGTGGACGCTGCCCTGGAACGGATCCAGGAAGCAGATGCGGAAGTAGTGGCTGTTGCCCGCCGTGACGTTCGGGTTCGTGCAGGTCACGCCCACGGCCGGGATACCGGCCTGCTTGAACGTGTCAGACGCGGCGATGGACACACCGGAGCCGTAGGAGCCGAGCACGATGGAGACCTTCTCATTGACGAGCTTGGAAGCCGCCGAGACAGCCTTCGCGGAGTCGGAGCCGTTGTCGGAGTAGACGAGCTCGACCTTGTAGGTCTCGCCGCCGATCTCGACGGTCGGGGTCTCCTGGTTGGCATACTGCATGCCGAGCATTTCCTTCTTGCCGCCGGCGCCGGAGTCGCCGCTGGCGGGCTCGAACACGCCGATCTTAACGACCTTCTCGCCGTTGTCGGCCGTGCCCTTGTCGCCGCCGCAGGCGCACAGCGCGAACACCATGACCAGAGCGAGCAGCAGAGCAATCGCTTTTTTCATTGTATTTCCTCCAATCATTTCTTCTCCGGACGGTGTCCGCATTGCGTGGACATTTGTCCTTCAAATGAATATGACGGCATTATACTATCTTTTTGCAAAGAATGCAATATCAATTTCACAAAATATTCATATTAAAATTTCGAATACCTTGCGCACAATCACAGTCACAGCACAAACGGGCTCGCGCGCCAGTCGCCGCCGCAGCGGCGCTCCTCTCTGGCAGGGCAGCCGAGCACGTAGAGATCGTGCGCATCCGCCGTCAGGGCAAAAATCTCTCCGGCCTCGCCCGGCAGGCTCCGTCCGGCGGCCGGCTTCGTGATAACCGGCACCGAGGTGCGCGCATCGATCGCGCGCAGCAGCTCTCTGCCCTGCGCGCCGATGGCCAGCACACGTGCATACGGCGGCGTGCCTGTGTCCATGCCGGCGGTAACGCCGAGGGCCGCGCACATCGTCATGCGCCGGATGCGCGAGAGCGCATAGCGCTTGGATTTCGCCGCCGCCAGCACACCGTCGAGCGTCGGCGCCTCGTGTGCGGCGCGGTACAGGCTGTTGCCCAGCCCCTCGGATGCGCCGGGCAGCGTGTTGTATGCCGCCTGCGGCAGCATGCGCAGGCGCGAGAGCAGCGCGCTCTCCAGTGCATCCGGCAGTACCGGACCGCGGCCAAGTGTTTTTTCCTGTGCGCTGATCTCCGCCGCCGCTTTCGGCAGAAAGGCGGACACGTTCTCCCCTGCGCCGATGCGCGTGCGCAGCTCACTCGCCGAGCGCACGTTTCCCTCCGCCGGACGGTCGTGCTGCGCGCCGGTGCGCAGGATCGTCAGCGGATGCAGATCGATCCGCTGGTCAAAGATCGCCTTGAGATACTCCACGGCAAGAATATTGTTCGGCGCCTGCAGCAGCTCCGCCAGCGCGCCCACGCGCCGCGCGGCTGCCCGCTGCCGTGCCGCCGCAAACGGGATGCCGGCCTGCAGCTCGGCGCGCAGGTCCTCGCCCAGCAGCGGATCGAGCAGCGCCTCGGCCACCCGCTGCAGCGGCTCCAGCTCACCGCACTCGCTGCCGAAGCTCAGATGCGTCACCACGCCGAGGCCGCCCAGCAGTCCCACAGCACCGCGGGCAAACCCCTCCGCCGACGACAGCGCCCATGGCAGCGGCAGCTCCAGCACCAGATCCGCCCCGCAGCGCGCGGCGGCCTCCGCACGCGCAAACTTGGAATACACCGCCGGACTGCCGCGCTGCACAAAGTCGCCCGACATGACGCACACGACCGGGCAATCCGCCCCCAGGCGCGCGCGCGTTTGCTCGATGAGCCGTGCATGACCGTTGTGAAACGGGTTATACTCTGCAACAATGCCGATAACATTGCCCATTTTTGCACCTTCTTTCGAAAAATACTTGCGTTTTCCAACGAAATGATTACAATAAGAGTGTTATGGCATCATAATACTGTGGTTTTGCGAAAATTACAATATTTTATATGAGAAAGGAATCTGACTATGAAAATTCTTGTCATCAATGCCGGCAGCTCTTCCCTGAAGTATCAGCTGATCGACATGGAGACCGAACACGTTCTGGCCAAGGGTCTGTGCGAGCGCATCGGCATCGACGGCCACCTCAAGCACACCCCGCTCATCGGCGGCAAGCCGGTCTTTGACGAAGACCTGCCGATGCCCACCCACTCCGAGGCCATCGCCGCGGTCATCGACAAGCTGACCAGCGCCGAGTACGGTGTGGTCACCTCCATGAAGGAGATCGACGCCGTCGGCCACCGTGTCGTCCACGGCGGCGAGAAGTTCGCCTGCTCCGTCAAGATCGACGACGCCGTCATGGCCGCGCTCGAGGAGTGCACGCCGTTCGCCCCGCTGCACAACCCCGCCAACATCACCGGCATCAACGCCTGCCGCGCCGTCATGGGCGACGACGTGCCGATGGTCGCCGTGTTCGACACCGCATTCCACCAGACCATGCCCGGCAAGGCTTATATGTACGCCATTCCTTATGAATATTACCAGAACGACGGCATCCGCCGCTACGGCTTCCACGGCACGAGCCACCGCTACGTGTCCGCCCGCTGCGCCGAGCTCATGGGCAAGCCCATCGAAGAGCTCAAGCTTATCTCCTGCCACATGGGCAACGGCAGCTCCATCTGCGCAATCGACGGTGGCAAGTGCGTCGACACGTCCATGGGCTTCACCCCGCTGGTCGGTCTGCCGATGGGCACTCGCTGCGGCGATCTCGACGCCGGCGTGATCCAGTTCATCATGAACAAGTACGGCATCAGCATCGACGAGATGCTCAACATCCTCAACAAGAAGTCCGGCGTGCTCGGCGTCTCCGGCGTCAGCTCTGACTTCCGCGATCTCGACGCCGCCGCTGCCGAGGGCAACGACCGCGCACAGCTCGCGCTCGACATGTTCCACTACTGGGTCGCCAAGGTCGCCGGCTCCTACGTCGCGGCCATGAACGGCGTCGACGCCATCATCTTCACCGCCGGTGTCGGTGAGAACAGCAAGTCCTCCCGCGCCGCCATCGCCGAGTACTTCGGCTACCTGGGCGTGAAGATCGACCCGGTCGCCAACAGCAAGCGCGGCGAAGACATCATGATCTCCACCCCCGACTCCAAGGTCAAGGTGTTCGTCATCCCGACGAACGAGGAGCTCGTCATCGCCCGCGACACGAAGGCCATCTGCGGCTGAGTTTCCCGGAGCACTAAACCACGGCGCTAAATCAGCGCCGTGGTTTTTCTCGTCCAAAACGGATCATACTAAAATTGTATAATGTGGCTTCCTGCATGTTTCCGTGAAAAACTTCGCCACATCCCGGGAAAAACCGTTGACAAAACCTGTCCGGAATGATAAACTGTCAAGGCCGCATTGAGTGGGTACCAAGCGGAGGCATGCCTCCCGCCCACAAGAGCGAGACTCTACAGAGAGGCAGGTGCAACGAGTTTGAAGCACGCTATCATCGTTACCGGCGGTAAGCAGTACCGCGTGGCCGAGGGCGACGTCATTTTCGTCGAGAAGCTGGATGTCGAGGCCGGCGAGGCTGTGAAGTTTGACCGCGTTCTGGCTGTCATCGACGAGGACAAGGCTGTTTTCGGCACCCCCGTGGTGGAAAACGCCGTCGTTTCCGGCAATGTCGTCAAAAACGGCAAGAGCAAGAAGATCCGCGTCTACAAGATGAAGCCGAAAAAAGGCTATCGCAGAACACAGGGCCACAGACAGCCCTACACCAAGGTCGAGATCACGAAGATCGAGGCCTGATTTCCGCAACTGATTTTGACACATGGAGGTGTAATTCGAAATGGCACATAAAAAAGGCATGGGTTCCACCAAGAACGGCCGCGACAGTGAGTCGAAGCGCCTTGGCCCCAAGAGAGCCGACGGTCAGTTCGTTCTGGCCGGCAACATCCTCGTCAGACAGCGCGGAACGAAGATCCACCCCGGCATCAACGTCGGCAAGGGTAAGGACGACACGCTCTTCGCCCTCGTGGACGGCGTCGTGAAGTTTGAGCGCAAGGACAAGGATCGCAAGCAGGTCTCTGTTTACGAAGAGATCGCACAGTAATCGCAAACGGGGTGGGCATCGCGCCTGCCCCGTTTTTCTATCCCCCGCCGGGCTGCCCGGCAACGAAAGTGAGGAATGACCATGGCTTCGCCATTTGTTGATAAAGTGACCATCACCGTGCGCGCGGGCGACGGCGGCAACGGCGCGGTGACCTTCCACCGTGAGAAATACGTGGCTGCCGGCGGCCCGGACGGCGGCGACGGCGGGCGCGGCGGCGACATCATCTTTGAAGTGGACGACAACATGTCCACGCTCATGGATTTTCGTTACAAGCGAAAATATGTAGCCGCCAACGGCGCCGACGGTCAGGGCAAGCGCTGCTCCGGCCGCGTGGGCCAGAGCCTGCACATCCGCGTGCCGCGCGGCACCCTGCTGCGCGACGCGGACAGCGGCGCGATCATGCACGACATGTCCTCAGGTGAGCCGTTTGTGGCCGCGCGCGGCGGGCGCGGCGGCTGGGGCAACCAGCACTTTGCCACGCCGACGCGGCAGGTGCCCCGCTTTGCCAAGCCTGGCCTGCCGGGCGAGAGCCACATGATCCTGCTCGAGCTGAAACTGCTGGCGGACGTGGGCCTCGTCGGCTTCCCGAACGTGGGCAAGAGCACACTGCTGTCCGTGGTGTCGAAGGCGCACCCGAAGATCGCAAACTACCACTTCACGACCCTCTTCCCCAACCTGGGCGTCGTGTACGTGTCGGAGGGTTCGTCGTTCGTCATGGCGGACATCCCGGGCATCATCGAGGGCGCGAGCGACGGCGCCGGCCTCGGCCACGATTTTCTGCGCCACATCGACCGCTGCCGCCTGCTGGTGCATCTGGTGGACGTCTCCGGCAGCGAGGGACGCGACCCGGTCGAGGACTTCGAGGCCATCAATGCCGAGCTGCGCGCCTACAGCGACGTGCTGGCATCGCGTATGCAGATCGTAGCCGCCAACAAGTGCGACCTGCTCGGCGATGACCGCACGAATATTGACCGTCTGCGCGCGCACGTCGAGGCGCAGGGCTACGAATTCTTTGAAATGAGCGCCGCCGCCCACACCGGCACGCGCGAGCTTATCCAGGCGTGCGCGGCCAAACTCGCCGAGATCCCGCCGGTGCCGCCGTACGAGGCCGACTATGTTCCGCCCGAACCGGAAGTCGGCACGAGCGACGAGCTGCAGATCCGCCACTTTGACGATCTCTGGGTCGTCGAGGGGCCGTGGCTGCAGCGGCTCATGGGCACGATCAACTTCGGTGACTACGAGTCGCGCATGTACTTTGACCGCGTGCTGCGCCAGTCCGGCCTGTTTGACCGGCTCGAGGCCATGGGCATCGAGGAAGGCGACACGGTGAGCATTTACGATCTCGATTTTGAGTTCCGGTTCTGACCCAATGCCCCAAACAAATATCCCCGCTGGACGCAGACTGCGTCCGGCGGGGATTTCTTTATTCTTTATTTTTTATTCGATTGCTTCCGGCTTTTGCTCCGGTTCGCTTTCCGCCTTCGGCTCCTCCGGCAGGACCACCGGCACGAACTGCTTGGCGATCTTGTTGTTGCCGGACTTGACGCTGAAGTAGCCGATGACGCTGAACGTGAGCGCACCGACAAAGTTGACAAACAGATCCTGCATCGTGTCATATAGGCCGACATCCAGATAACCGCCGAGACCGAGCGACTTGCCGTTCACAGCCACGTCCGTGATATTATCCACCAAAATAGGAATATTGTTGTTCGTCGGGTCGAGCGTCACGGAGGCGAAAGAGTGGATGATCGTGTCCTTCTGCATATCCATGTGGAAGAGGTAGTCCATTGAGAACTCGAAAAACTCCCACAACACACCGACCGTCATGGAAAAGCAGAACGCCACCAGCGCCAGAAACACCGGCGAGAGCTTGAAATGCTGCGGTTTGTTGCGGTTGAGCAGGTCCACCATGGCGAAACCGAACGCCGCGCTGATAAAGCCCGTCGTCGTGTGCAGCATGGAGTCCCAATGCGGGTAGGTGATAAAATAGCTCTTGAGCTCGCCGAGGATCTCGGCGGCGAAAATGAAGATCAGGATAATGATCTCCAGCGTGCTCGGCAGCTCGATGCGGAAGTTGCGCTCCACGAATCGCGGCAGCATGAACAGAATCAGCACCAGCACGCATACGAACGTGCTCTCATAGTTTTTATGGATGATCGTCATGACCATAACGCCGATCACGATCAGACGCAGGATCCAGTAGACGGCTACGACCGCCGGCTTCGGTTTGTACTTCTGGTTTTCCTGCTCAATCTTTTTCAGAATCTTCGGGTCGCTCATATTTATCCTCGCTTATCCATTTCTCTGTTCGGTTTCTCTCAGGCGGCAGCCGACGGCTGACGCCGGTCCACAGCCCGGCGTGCCGCTACGTAAATGATCAGATACAGCACCAGCGACAGCGCAAGCGCCGCAAACACATCCAGAATGGAGTGCTGCTTGACGAACACCGTAGCCGCGCAGATTGCGACGGCAATGATGACTGCCGGGATGCGCACCTTTTTTAAATACTTGCTGTCAAACGTCACAGCCAGAACGGCCATGCAACCGACCACGTGCATACTTGGCAGTACGTTCGTCGGCGTGTCAGCCGAATAGATTGCGTTGACCAGCCAACCGCACAGCGTGCTCGTATCCACATCCGACGGACGCAGCAGCTGGCAGTTCGGCCAGATCATGCAGATTGTCAGCGAGATGGAAAAGCCCGCGATGATGAACGCCGCATAGCGAATAAACGCACGGCGATCGTCCTTGAGCAGCGTCACAACGACAGGAATGATCAAAAACGGGTACCAGAGCACATACGCCAGAATGAATCCCGGCAAAAACGGGATTTTGTCGTCCAGCGGCAGATACGAAACGAAGCACCCCGCCGTCGAGGGCACCATGCGCTCGACCAGCGCAAACCAGATCAGATAAATGGGCAAATACAACACCAGCAGCACATATTTGTGTTCCTGAATATATTTCTTCATAAAACTGTCTCCTTGTATATGAAAGCGCGAAAAAGCGCTTACCTGTTCGCTCAGGTGTCTGCCTCGATCTTCGTGATGCGGCCCAGCAGCCGGATCAACTCGCGGGAATCCTGTTCGCCCAGCTGCTTGAGAACATGCTGAACGTGCGCACACAGCGCCGCATGCATCTGCTCCGCCGTCCGGCGGCCGAGCTCTGTCAGCTGCACGACAACGCGGCGCCGGTCATGACTGTCGGCGCAGCGGCGCAGCATTCCCTTTTCCTCAAGCGCTCGCAGCATCGCCGCCGTGCGCGGCGCGCTCACGCCCAGAACCTCACGCAGTGCACCCGGCGTGCTGCAGCCGTTTTGCGCGCTGAGATAATCCAACAGAAAATTCTCGCCCTTAAGCGGCTCCTGCACACTCTGCGGGATGCAGGAACGGTTCAGAGAAGTGACCGCAAGCAGCATTTGCTCGGTCAGTTGCTGCAGTTCCATGATGCCGCCTCCTTTTTGTTAACCCCGTTAATCAGCATTTCGTAATGTTAACACTCCGCCCGGCGATTGTCAAACCTAATTTATGGGATTTCTTTGCTTTTGATCCGATGCTTTTTTTCACTCGCTGCACCACTGCCGGACACATGGCGCCGCTCTGTGAAAAAAATGCGCAAGCGGGAAAAAAAATCGGCACATTTGCAAAATAATGCAACATTTTCCGCGTCTCATGCATTATAATTGTTGACGAGTGATTATCAATGTGTTATTTTATGAATAGACTGTAAACAATGCAATTGTCACCCACAGCAACCGTTCCCCCCGCACCCCCGCGCGATCTCTTTTTATCGATCACAAGCTAATGCGAAAGGCGGATGTAATCAACATGAAAAAAGCAACTCATCGCAAGCAGGCACTTATGATTGCCATCTTCTTGCTGGCATTCACGCTGTCGCTGTTTTCGTTCGGCACGACCCCGGCGGCGGCCGGCGACGTGGCGGGCGTGAGCACGCACCTGTTTTTGACAGTCTTGCGCGACTATGACCACGATGCGGCCTTCTCCGTGACCTACACGGACGCGCTCGGCACGCACACGAAGCCCTATCATGCCGGCATGGAAGTGACGGCGTGGTCCCCCGTGACCATCACCTGCACCAACCACCATGTCTACGACTGGAGCATTGATGCCGATGTTCAGGAGGCCACCATCGTCGGCGTCGGCGGGATCACCTACCCCGGCGGCACGGGCATCCATGTCAAGGGCACGAATACCATCAAGGCGTTTGCCACGAACTTCGGTCTGCACTACATCAATATCGTTGTCATCCTCGGCGAGGGCAATGATAACGGCGGCGACAACGGCGGCGATAATGGCGGCGGCAACAACGGCGGCGATAATGGCGGCGATAACGGCGGCGGCAACAACGGCGGCGATAACGGCGGCGGCAACAACGGCGGCGGCAATAACGGCGGCGATAACGGCGGCGGCAACAACGGCGGCGGCAACAACGGCGGCGGCAATAACGGCGGCGGCATCGACCCCAACAATCCGGGCGGCAAAGACCCGAATGGGAATAATCCGGACGGCAACAATCCGGACGGCAATAATCCGGACGGCAATAATCCGGACGGCAATAATCCGGACGGCAGCAAGTCGAACACCCCCAAGACCGGCGACACACGTCTGATCTGGCTGGTCATTGCGCTGGCAGTGATCTTCGTGGCGACCTTCGTTGCGACCTACTACAACCGCAGGAAGAGCAAGCACCACGGCGCCTGATCTTCACTCTCATGCAGTTAAAATGGGCAGCGTCAAATGACACTGCCCATTTTCTTATCAGGAGTTTTGTATGAAAAAAACCGTTCTCATCGTGATCCGCGTCGTCTGCATCGTCGGATTCTTGGTCTGCGTTGGCGTGCTCGGCTGGTACTGGCACAGTGACCGCAGCGACCGCGCTGTCGCAGAGGCGCTCGCCGCCGCGCATGACGCAGCCAGTGCGGAGGCCATGGAGCAGGTGCGTGCAGTTGCCGCCGACAATGCGGATACGATCGGCTGGCTGCGGATCGACGGCACCAACATCAACAACGTCGTCATGTTTGCCCCCGACACGCCGGGCAAGTACCTGCACATGGACTTCTACGGCAAGTGGTCGTACCGCGGCACGCTGTATGTCGCCGAAAACTGCGATGTGCGCACGGCGGACAACATCCTCATCTACGGGCACCACATGAAAGACGGCAGCATGTTCGGCTCCCTGATCTCCTACAAGGATGCGGCATTTCGCGCTGCGCACCCGATCGTGCAGTTTGACACGCTCTATGGCTCCCATTCGTATGAGGTCGTGGCAGCGATCGAGACGGAGATCCCCGCCGAGGACTCTGACGCCTTTCGATATTATGACTGCGTCGGCACGGACGCGCAGCAGTTTGCGCAGTATTGCGCATTCATTGAAGAAAACCGCTGCTACGACACCGGCATCACCATCCAGCCCGGCGACCGGCTGCTGACGCTGTCCACCTGTGCCTACCACACGGCGAACGGCCGCTTTCTGGTCGTGGCGCGGCAGGTCGACTGAACGGGATTCAGTCCCTTATGCAGCAAAAACCCGCCATCCGAACGGATGGCGGGTTTTTTGATACAGTCTTACAGGGCAGCCTTCGCCTGCTCGCACAGAGCGGTGAACGCAGCGGGATCATGGATCGCAGTCTCGGAGAGCATCTTGCGGTTCATGTCGATGCCGGCCAGCTTCAGGCCGTGCATAAAGGTGGAGTAATTCATGCCGTTGGCTTTGCAGCCGGCGCTGATACGGGTAATCCACAGCTGACGGAAGTCTCTCTTCTTCTGCTTGCGGCCGACGTAAGCGTAGCGACCGGACTTCATCATCTGCTGGTTGGCCATCTTATAGTGACGGGACTTGTTGCCCCAGTAGCCCTTCGCGAGGCCAAGGATCTTTTTTCTATGTTTGCGCGTCATCATCGCGCCCTTAACTCTTGCCATTGTTGTTTCCTCCTATTGTGCGGTCAATCCTTATTTATAAGGAATCATTTTTCTAATGGTCGCTTCAGTAGTCGCATCCGCATAAGTGGTGGAACGCAGACGACGGCAGCGCTTGGTATCCTTCTTGGTGAGAATGTGGCTCTTGAACGCATGGGCACGCTTGACCTTGCCGTTCTTGGTGAGATTGAATCTCTTCTTCGCGCCACTGTGAGATTTCAGTTTGGGCATTGTATTTTCTCCTTCCTTGGTTTGCTTACTTCTTATTATTGGTGTTCTGCGGCTTCGGCGACAGGAACATGGACATATTGCGTCCCTCCAGCTTGGGCTGTTTGTCGAGGTTTGCAATGTCCGCGCACTTGGCGGCAAAATCACGCAGGAGCTGTTCACCGATATTGGTGTGCGCCATTTCACGGCCGCGGAAGCGGATGGTCACCTTCAGACGGTCACCGCCCTGCAGGAACTTCTGGCCGTTTTTCAGCTTGGTGTTGAAGTCATTCTCTCCGATGCCGGGTGACATGCGGATCTCCTTGACCTCGATCACATGCTGATTCTTTCTGGCTTCCTTCTCGCGCTTAGCCTGCTCGAAACGGTACTTGCCGTAATCCATGATCTTGCAGACCGGCGGGTTGGAACCCGGAGCGATCTTCACGAGGTCGAGGTCCTTCCCCTCGGCGATCTCCAGCGCAGCGGCCGAGGACATGATGCCCAGCTGAGCGCCGTCAGCGCCGATGACGCGGACTTCCTTATCGCGGATCTCTTCATTGATCTGATAGTTTGCAGTTGCGATACGAACACACCTCCATTGGTTGCATCGGGAGCGGTGGCTCCGGGAACAAAAAAGCACGGATGCAAGACACATCCGCGCGCATAAAACACACATACCTCCCGGACGGGAGCGGGTTTTATTGACCGCGGACCGCCTTTGCGGCCGGGTGAGGCTGCCCAAAGGGCGCCCACTTTGTTGTCAGCTTTTATACTATAGCAGTCCCAGCGCGATCTGTCAAGGGTTTTCTGCGCCAGGCGGACAAAAATGCGGACTGAACCCCACCTCCCGGGGACATACTCCTCCACGGAGGCGAAGCCATATGAAAGTACTGGAATACGGCTGTGTATTCGCTGCCGGCGGACTGGGCTACGGCGGGCTGGAGCTGCTCTGGCGCGGCCGGACGCACTGGTCGATGCTGCTGTGCGGCGGCGTGTGCGCCGTGCTGATCTATCTGATCGCGGGGCGCGAGCGCACCGTGCTCTGGCGGCGCTGGACGCTGTGCGCGGCCGCCGTCACGACGGTGGAGTATTTCACCGGCGTGCTCGTCAACCTGCGCCTCGGCTGGAACGTCTGGAACTACGCAGACCGGCCGCTCAACGTCCTCGGGCAGATCTGCCCGCTGTATTCCCTGTTCTGGTTTGGGCTCTCCATCCCCGGCGTGTGGCTGGGGCGGACCGTGCGGCAAAAGCTCGCCGCCCGGCAGACTCAGTAAGTGGTGTCCTGCTGTTCCGGCGTTTCCGGTTGGGCAGGTGCCTCCGGCTGTGCGGATGCTTCCGGCTGCTGCGGCGCGGCTGCCGCCTCGGCGGCCTGCTGCTCCTGCGCCATGGCGATCTTCACGATGCGGCTGGTGCCGAGCCGGTCTGCGCCGAGGCGGATAAACTCCTCCGCGTCGGCCAGGCTTGCGATGCCGCCGGCGGCCTTGACCTTCACGTGCGGCGGGCAGCAGGTGCGCAGCAGGCGCACATCGTCCGCCGTGGCGCCGCCGGTGGAAAAGCCGGTGGAAGTCTTGATATAGTCGGCCCCGCTGTCGGACACGATGCGGCAGAGCATGCGCTTTTCCTCCTCGGTCAACAGGCAGCACTCAATGATGACCTTGAGGATGCGGCCGCGGCTGACCTCGCGCACGGCGCGGATATCGGCCGCGACATCGTCCCAGCAGCCGTCCTTGACCATGGCCAGGTTGATGACCATGTCCACCTCATCGGCACCGTTGCGGATGGCCTCGGCCGCCTCGAACGCCTTGACGGCCGGTGTGTTGTACCCGTTCGGGAAGCCAATGACCGTGCAGATGCGCAGGCGGTCGCCGACATATTTCTTCGCCCCGGCGACATGGCATGGCGGAATGCACACACTGGCGCAGCCGTAACGCATGCCCTGATCGCAGAGGGCGCGGATCTCCGCCGCAGTGGCATCCACGCGCAGGAGCGTATGGTCGCAGCGGGAAAGAATCTCTCGAAGTTCCATGATCGTTCGTCCTTTCTGATGAGACACGAAAAATAGGTGCTCTTATTATACCGCGTCCGGCCGCATTGCACAAGACGCATATTTTCCGCCGCCGGCACATAGGCTGTGGTACCCAACAAGAGAGGTGCAGCACATGGACGAACTGGAACAAAACAACTATGCCGAGCTCTGCGGCACGCTGGCGGCACCGCCCGTGCTGTCGCACGAAAACCGGCAGGAACGCTTTTTCACCTTCCCGCTCGAGACACAGCGGCTGTCCGGCACGATCGACCGTGTGAATGTCGTCGTGCGCGAGCGGCTGCTGGCCGAGATGCCGCTGGAGGAATCGGCACGGCTGTGCGTGATCGGCGATGTGCGCTCGTTCAACAACCGCCGCGGGCCGGGCGCAAAGCTGGTCATCACGGTGTTCGCGCGCGACATCTCGCTCAGCGACGAACCGTATGACCGCAACCTGATCCTGCTCAGCGGCACGCTCTGCAAACCACCGAACCTGCGCACGACACCGATGGGGCGCGACATCTGCGACTTGATGCTGGCCGTGAACCGGCACTACGGCCGCAGCGACTATCTGCCGTGCATCACCTGGGGCGCGCGCGCATGCGAGACCGCACTCTGGGACGTGGGCACGCGCGTGTCCCTCGAAGGGCGGCTGCAAAGCCGCAGCTACATCAAGGTGCTGGACACCGGCGCCGTCGAGCGTACGGCGTTCGAGGTGTCCGTACTCGACATCTGCCGGCTGTCGGCGCCGGACGACTGAACGCACATACCGGCCAACAAAGCGCGCCCCGCAGATTTTTCTGTGGGGCGCCGGTCATTCTATCCATTTTATCATCCCGCGAGCGCGGACACGAGCACTTCGAAGTCCTGCACGCTGCCGTCCGCCGCCATGCCCTGCCCACGCAGAACATAGATCGGATAGAGCGCATAGTCGCCCTCGGCATTGAACCCGGCGTTCATGTAATACGCCTGCTCAAACCCAGTGATCGTGCAGTCTGTGAGCTCCTGCGCGATATTCGCCGAAAATTCGTGCGCATCCAGCCGTGCCTGTACGGTCTTGGCGTCCGCCAGGCGGACGGTCCTGGTGCCGCCCATCTTGAGCGGAGCATACTGCTGCGTCAGCGCCGTCACATTGCCGTCCCTGTCAAAGGAAATGGAGATGTGGTACTTTCCATACACCATCCGGCCGTTGACCTCGGGCGTCACATCGACCGTTTTGCTGCTCACGTTCGTCTCATAGGTTGCGCTGCTGAAGACGATCCGGGACGTGTCGGCGAGTTCCGGTTCAAACTTTTTCAGCCGCTCGCGCACGGTCTGCTCGAGCTGCGCGTCCGTCGGGAATTCGCTCAGGTCACCCCGCGTCAGCTCCTCGGTCGGCGTGTAGTACTGGATGTAGCCGGTCTGCGCATCATACGAGAGCCGGCCCGCCGGCTGTGACTGCAGTTCGTCCGCGTCCATATCCAGCAGCGCGGCCGCCAGTGCCATGGAATACGCCTTGTCCACATAGCTTTTGTAAACCGTATCCCTTCCCTTATCTGGGAGCGTGATCGTGTCCGGCAGCGTGAGATCCAGCGTCGGTTCCATGCCCGTGGTCGCCAGCATCAGCTTGCTCTGCGTGCCGCAGGCAGTCAATGCCAGCAGCAGCGTCAGCACCGCCAGCAGCAGGCAGAGTCGTTTTCTTCGCGTCATGTTCGTTCGCTCCTTTCCAGATTTTCAGATGTTTTCCAACGCGCTTCCAAACTCAGGATACCAATTTTCCAGATATTTGTCAAGTAAAAGAATTACCAAAAAAACACAGATAGTATTTCCTGAACGTTCCGCGCATGTCACCCATCCATGCCGCACAGTTTTCGCAGCTTGGACGCAACCTTCGGCCCCTTGTACAACCGTGTGTCCTGAAATGTCCACGTGAACACCTGTCCGTCAATCGAAGTGCCGCTGAGGATGAGCAGCATGCGTCTGTGCTTCACTTCCTTCTTTCCCAGGCCGCTGATGGCCCCGACCGCCGCACCGGTGCTGCCAAACAGTATCCCGCCAACGACCGCCCGCTTGACCGGCGACTTGTCTTTTTCGACAGTCCGCACTTCCGAGCGGTACACCACACCCGTGATCCGGGTGTACGGCAGGGCCACCGCCGCCGCTTTCTTCCCGACGCTCTTTCTCGTCAACTCAAGATGGTCGGCATACAGCGCGATCTCCACGACATCGCCCCTGGCAAACGGCCCGATGTCGTCTGCAGCGCAGAAATAATCGCTGATAATGCTCCCCTTTTTGCTCCTTAAGAATCCCATATCCATCCCCCTCCTGTTTCCTACGCCTTCCAATTTACATCATTTTCAAGCAAAATGCAACCACGCAGCCCCTGCCTCCGGCGCAAAAATGGGGAGGCGCTTTCGCGTCTCCCCCATGCGCAGGCTCATTTTTCCGGCACGATCTCGATCCAGTACCCGTCCGGGTCCTCGATGAAGTAGATGCCCATGCCGGGATTTTCAAAGCAGATGCAGCCCATGGCCGCATGCTTTGCGTGCGCGGCGTCCATGTCCGGCACGGAAAACGCGAGGTGAAACTCCCCCTCGCCAAGATCATACGGCTGCGTGCGGTCGCGCAGGCCGGTCAGCTCGAGCTGAAACGGCGAGTGTCCGTCGCCCAGAAATACGAGCCGGAACGAACCGTCGGCCGCGTCCTTCGTGCGCACGGGCTCCAGCCCGAGGGCGTCGTGGTAAAAGCGCACGCTGCGCTCGAGATCGAGAACATTGAAATTAAAGTGATTGAAGGTAAACATACCGTGCCTCCCAAATACATTCTATATGTCCCAAGTATAGCGGCTGCGGGGCATGTTGTCAAAGCCAGGCAGCAAAAAACTGTTGGAATTTCATGCCGGGCACGGTATAATGATGGTGCTAGACTGGGACATTGGAGGCGCGCCATGGACAAAACAGGACGCGCGCCCGGCTCCATCCCGGAGCCGGAGCTGCAGGAATTTCACACCGGCACGGCCGCGCACGCTTACCGCACGTTCGGCTGCCACGCGCTCTCCGGCGCGGCGGGGCACCGCTTCGCCGTCTGGGCGCCGCACGCGCAGCGCGTCGCGCTCGTGGGCGATTTCAACAACTGGGACACGGCGGCAACACCGATGCACCGCCTGCCGGACGGCACGTGGGTGCAGACCGTGGCCGGTCTGCGCGACGGGGCGCTCTATAAATACGCCGTCACCGGCCCCGACGGCCAGACGGTGCTCAAGGCCGACCCCTTTGCCGCGCACTGCGAGACCGGGCCCGCGACCGCATCCAAGGTCTGGGCAATCGAGGGCTACGTCTGGCATGACCGGAGCTATCTGCGCCGCCGCGCTGCGCGCGACGTGTACCACGCGCCGATGAGCATTTACGAGGTGCACCTCGGCTCCTGGCGCCGGCCGGAGACCGGTCTGCCGTGGTACCGCTCGGTCGCAGACGAACTGGCGGACTACTGCCGAGAGATGCGCTACACGCACGTGGAGCTGCTGCCCGTGACGGAATACCCCTACGAGGGTTCCTGGGGCTATCAGGTGACCGGGTACTACGCCCCCACCAGTCGCTACGGCACGCCGCAGGACTTCATGTACTTTGTTGATACGCTCCACCGCGCCGGCATCGGCGTGATCATGGACTGGGTCCCAGCGCACTTTCCGAAGGACGCACACGGGCTCGCGCGCTTTGACGGCACGCGGCTCTACGAGTGCAAGGATGCACGCATGGCCGAGCACCCGGAGTGGGGCACGCTCATTTTTGACTATGCCATGCCGGAAGTGCAGAGCTTTCTCATCTCATCGGCCATGTCGTTTTTCGACCGCTATCACATCGACGGCATCCGCGTGGATGCGGTGTCCTCGATGCTGTATCTCAACTACGCCCGGCGCGACGGCGAATGGACGCCGAACCGCGACGGCGGCAGCATCAACCTCGGCGCAGTCGCCTTTCTGCAAAAGCTCAACACGGCCGTGCTCACGGCGTGGCCCGGCTGCGTGACGGTCGCGGAGGAATCCTCCGCCTACCCCAGCGTGACGAAGCCACCCTATGACGGCGGCCTCGGCTTCAGCTTCAAGTGGGACATGGGCTTCATGCACGACACGCTCGACTATCTGGAGCTCGACCCCTACTTCCGCAAATATCATCACGACAAGCTGACGTTCTCAATGATGTACGCTTTCTCCGAGAACTTCATCCTCGCGTTTTCGCACGACGAGGTCGTGCACGGCAAGAAGTCGATGCTCGACAAGATGTACGGCACCTATGAGCAGAAGTTTGCCACCCTGCGCACGCTCTACGGCTATCAGTTCGCGCACCCGGGCAAGAAGCTCACGTTCATGGGCTCGGAATTCGGCCAGTTCATCGAGTGGAACTACAAGCAGGGGCTCGACTGGCTGCTGCTAGACTACCCGATGCACAAGGCCATGCAGCGCTGGTGCGGCGCGCTCAACGCCTGCTACCGCGGCAGCCGCGCGCTCTGGGACATCGACGACGGCTGGGACGGCTTCACATGGCTGAACGTGGACGACGCCGAGCGCAGCGCCATCGCCTTCCTGCGCACGGCGCGCAACGGCCGCCGGCTCGTGTGCGTCTGCAACTTCACGCCCGTGCGCTATGACGATTTTGTCATTGGTCTGCCCAAGCGCGGCGTACTGCGCGAGCTGCTGTCGAGCGACAGCGAGGAATTCGGCGGCTCCGGCGTACACAACGCGCCCGAGATCCGCAGCGAGGACGTGCCCTTCGGCGCGCTCCCCTGCTCTGCGCGCGTGACGCTGCCGGAGCTTGCTACCGTATACTTCACCTTCACGACCCGGTAAAGGAGGGAACACCATGAAACCCGAACTGCGCGCAGCGCTGGCTGAAAAGGGCCGCTGCGACCTCCCCGGCGTGCTGCTGGCAGCCGCCGAGTGCGCGCCGCTGGCCAAGACCGGCGGCCTTGCAGATGTTGTCGGCACGCTGCCGAAAAGTCTGGCCGCGCTCGGCTTTGACGCACGCATCATCACGCCGTACCACCGCGTGATCAAGGAAAAGTACGCATCTCAGGTCACGCATCTGACGGATTTTTATATTGACCTCGGCTGGCGGCACCAGTACGTCGGCATCGAGCGGCTGCTGCTCGACGGCATCGTCATTTACCTCGTGGACAACGAGTTTTATTTCGGCGACCGCATTTATCGCGGCGGCGAGGCCGAGGGTGAGCAGTATGCGTTTTTCGCCCGCGCGATCCTGGAGGCGCTGCCGAGGCTGGACTTTACGCCCGAGATCCTGCACTGCAACGACTGGCACACGGCTGTGCTGCCCATGCTGATGAAAACGCAGTACGCCGGCAGAATGCAGTCGCGCATGCAGACGCTGCTGACCATCCACAACATCGCCTATCAGGGCAAGTTCTCCTTTGAATTTATACAAGACCTGCTCGGCATCGACGCGCGCTATTACACGCCTGAGTTCATGGAGCTCAACGGCTGCGCGAACCTGCTCAAGGCCGGCTGTGTCTTTGCCGACCACATCAACACCGTCAGCCCAAGCTACGCGGGCGAGATCCGCACGGCGGCTTACGGCGAGGGGCTCGAGGGGATTCTCAACGCCCGGCAGCACCAGCTGTCCGGCATTCTCAACGGCATCGACACCGCTGTCTTTGACCCCGCGCAAGACGGCGGCATCGCCGCGCCCTACTCTGCCGACGACCTGAGCGGCAAGGCCGCCTGCCGTGCTGCACTGTGCCGGGAGCTCGGGCTCGAGATCGGCGCGCACACGCCCATCGTCGCCATGGTCACGCGCATGACGCCGCAAAAAGGCTTCGACCTGGTACAGTGCGTGCTCGACGAGCTCATGAATGAGCAGGACATGGCGTTCGTGCTCCTCGGCACCGGCAACGCCGAATACGAGGACTTCATGCGCAGCGCCGAGTGGCGGCACAAGGGCCGCCTGTGCGCCTACATCGGCTATGACGAGGCGCTGTCGCACCGCGTGTACGCAGGCAGCGACTTTCTGCTCATGCCGTCGAGCTTTGAACCGTGCGGCCTGTCGCAGATGATCGCCATGCGCTACGGCACGCTGCCGATCGTGCGCGAGACCGGCGGCCTGCGCGACAGTGTGCAGCCGTATAATCAATTCACCGGCGAGGGCACCGGCTTCTCGTTTGCAAACTTCAACGCCTACGAGCTGGCGGACACCATCCGCCGCGCACTCGCGCTCTACCACGACGACCATGATGCCTACTGCCGTGTGCAGCGGCAGGCCATGTCGCAGGACTTCAGCTTCACGCGCTCGGCGGAGGACTATGCGCACCTGTATCTGCTTCTGCTGCCGGAGGACACCGCACCAAAGCACGACGCGGCCGATGAGGCCTTCCGCAGCCCCATCGGTGCAGTGGAGACCGGCGCGTCCGTGCGCCTTGCCTTTGCGGATACGGAGGCGCTCGTGTTCGACGCCGCTGTGGAGATCTACGGCGATGCGTACAGCGACACGGTCACCATGACGCAGACGCCCGCCGGTTTTGAAGCCGCCGTGACCATGCCCGCCGCACCGCAGGCGCTGTACTACCGCTTCCGGCTCGCGTGCAATGACGGCGGCATCCGCTGGCTGTGCGCCGCGCCGGACGGCCGGCACGCCCGGCTGTGTGACGCACCGGGTGACGGCTGGCGTCTGACGGTCTATCGCGCCGGATTCACGACCCCGGCTTGGTTTCGCACCGGCGTGATGTATCAGATCTTCCCAGACCGTTTTGCGCGCGACGGCTCCGCCACCGCGCAGCGCGGCATGGAGCATCACCGCCGCATGGGCCAGACCGTACACTACCACGCCGATTGGGACGAACCCGTCGAGTGGCAGGCCAACACGCCGGAGGGCGAATACGCACCCATCGATTTCTATGGCGGCACCCTGCGCGGCATCGCCGACCGGCTGCACTACCTGCAGAAGCTCGGCGTGACGGTGCTGTACCTCAACCCGATCTTCGAGAGCGCCTCCAACCACCGGTACGACACCGGCGATTACCGGAAGGTCGATCCCATTCTCGGCACGAACACGGACTTCAAAAAGCTCTGCGCGGCCGCGGCGGACTGCGGCATCCGCATCGTGCTCGACGGTGTGTTCGCCCACACGGGCGCCGACAGCCGCTACTTCAACCGCTTCCGGCACTATCCCGGCTGCGGCGCCTACAACAGCCGCAGCTCCATCTATGCGCGCTGGTACAGCTTTGCGCACTACCCGGACGACTACAAATGCTGGTGGGATTTTAAGGACTTGCCCGCCATCAACGCCGCCAACCCCGACTGGCGCAAATATATGATCACCGGCGAGCGCAGCATCGTCAGGACCTGGCTGCGCGACGGCGCGTCCGGCTGGCGGCTGGACGTGGCCGACGAGCTGCCGGACGATGTGCTGCGCGACATGCGCGCCGCTGCCAAAGCGGCGGACCCCGACAGTGTGCTCCTCGGCGAGGTCTGGGAGGACGCCGTGACGAAGGTCAGCTACGGCGAGCGGCGGCAGTACGCGCTCGGCGACGCGCTCGACAGCGTCATGAACTATCCCCTGCGCGACGCTCTGGTCGCGTTTCTGACCGGGCGCAGCACGGCGCGCACGCTGGCGGATCTGCTGCTGAGCCAGCGGCTGAACTATCCGCAGCCGTTGTACTACGCGCTCATGAATCTGACGGCGAGCCACGACGTGGCGCGCACGCGCTCGGCGCTGGCGCTGGACTTTGATCCCCGCAGCCGCACGCGCGCGGAGCTCGCGGCGCTCGAAATTACGGACGCAATGGCCGCGCGCGGCGCGCAGCTGCAGGTCCTAGCGGCGGCCGTGCAGTTCTGGCTGCCGGGCATCCCGTCGATCTACTACGGCGACGAGGCCGGTATGCAGGGCCTGTGCGACCCATTCAACCGCGCGCCGCTGCAGATGTGCGACACGCAGATGCTGCAGTGGTACGCGCAGCTGACCACCCTGCGCCATACACACCCGGCGCTCACACGCGGCGAAGTCGCCGTGTTTGCCCCGGCGGGCGACGTGCTGTGCATCCTGCGCGTCATCGCCGGCGGGCGGGATGCCTTCGGCGAGGAGGCGGAGGACGAGGCGCTGCTGCTGATCGTCAACCGCGCAGCACACCCGGTGCACTGCCACGCAGAGCTCACCTGCCCCGGCGCGGGCCTATGCGAAGAGACGCGGCTCGCCTTCGTGCGCAGCGAGTATGACTGCGCCGCGAGCTGCTTTGACGATACCCACATTGTCCTGCATGACGGCGTGGGCGCATTTGACCTGCCGCCCCATGCCGCAAAAATCTACAGATTGGAGAACCGACATGGAACTGAAACTGGATCGTAATAAAACCTATGGTCTGGCGCTCGAGGGCGGCGGCGCGAAAGGCGCCTACCAGATCGGTGCGTGGAAGGCCCTGCGCGAGGCGGGCATCCGCTTTTCCGCCGTGTCCGGCACGTCCGTCGGCGCGCTCAACGGCGCCATGATCGTCATGGACGATCTCGAAAAGGCCGAGAACGTCTGGAACAACATCCACTTTTCCCAGGTCATGGACGTGGACGATGAGGAAATGCGCCGGCTCATGAACCGTGACATCCCGCTCTCCGAGCTCAAGAGCACGCTGCGCAGCGTGGCAGACATCGTGCGCAACCGCGGCTTCGACGTGACGCCGCTGCGCAACTGGGTCGCCGAGGTCGTGGACGCAGACAAAATTTGTCACTCGGACACGGACTTTTTCATCGTCACCTACTCCCTGACCGACCATCAGGAGCTGGAGCTCAAAGCCTCCGATCTCGACAAGGACGAACTGTGCGACATGCTGCTCGCGAGCGCGTATCTGCCGGCATTCCGGCTGGAAAAGCTCGGCGGCAAGTATTACGCCGACGGCGGCGTGCAGGACGTCGTGCCCATCCACGCGCTGGTGGAAAACGGCTGCAAGGACATCATCGCCCTGCGCATCTTCGGCTTCGGCATTGAAAAGCGCTTCCGCATCCCGGACGACGTGCACGTGACGACGATCGGCCCGACGGTCGACCTCGGCAACATTCTGAATTTCGACGCCGAGCAGAGCCGTCAGAACATGCGCCTCGGCTACTTTGACGCCCAACGCGTGCTCTATGGGCTCTACGGCAGCACATATTATATCGACCGCACCATGTCCGAGGACGCGGCGCGCCAGCAGCTGCTCGAATACCTCGGGCCGGATGAGGGCTCACTGCGCACGTTCCACGAAAAGACGCTGCCGCAGATCGCCAAGGCGCTCAAATGCGATGGTGATTACTACGACCTGCTCATTGCCGTGCTTGAGCACGACGCGAAGGAGCTTGGCATCGAGTCTGAACGCATCATGACGGACATGGAGCTGCTCCAGGCGATCCTCGCCCAGCCGGAGCAGCCGGAGGGCATCCTGCCCACGCAGGAGCCGGACACCCCGGCGGAAGCGGAGGCGGAGGCCAACGATGACACGCAGTCTGCCGCGCCCAAAGCCGCCGAAGAAGTCGCGGCCAAGGCCGCCGAGCTGTCGCAGGACATTGAAAAGCACATCAACCGTCTGCTCGGCAAAATGCGGCCGCGCCGCGCTCGCCCCGGGACGACGGAAAACGCCGAACCGGAAGCCTCCGCTGATGAAGCAGAGAAATAAATATACAAATGCACCGGGGCGGCCGCACGGCCGCCCCAACTCTTTGGACACGGAAAAATCCCCGGAACCGGACGGTTCCGGGGATTTCGCGTCTTTGGGTGAAGAACTCGGTTAAGCGCAACCCTTTTCAACCCTTTTTTATCATAAAAAAGCACAAAAAATATACCCAGCCTTTCGTTTCGAACGCACGCACTTACACAAGGGACACGCACAGCGAAATCTCTCTACGGATTTCTAGAGATGAGCAGAACAACGGATCAATGCACAACCATAGACGCCGATGCAAACGAAGAAACGAACGCCGACACTTTTGCCAGCTACGTGCGGGCAAGCAAAAAATGTCCAAGCTGCGGCAGACCGATGAAACTGATAACGAGCAAGCGCGGAAAATTTTTTCTGGCCTGCGCAGGTTATCCCGCTTGCCGTAAAACGCTGCCCATTGACATCGACATGATAGAAGAATATTTTTATAGGAACAGTAAAAAAGGGCAGCATTGCGTACAATGCGGCTACTCGCTGGAAGCCAAAGCGGGAAAATACGGTGTATATGTGCAGTGCTGCGGAGCGCAAAGGCATAAATACAAGCTTGATGAAATTTAACGAAAACAGCTTCATAGCGAAAAGCCTTCGCAGTTCGCCGAACAGCCATGACCAATGGTCATGGCTGTTCGGCTTCAATTCCTCCGTCAGGATCACTCAATCCCAATCATCAATATCACAATCATGAAAAGCCACCATTTTTTATTCGATGCGTTTCGCATCAAGAACCATTCCGAAGTCAACTTACGGGGCTGCAGTGTTAAGGAAGTCACGGAAAGGTACAACGCAATTACTGCTTGGCACAATAAACAATACCTCTCTCAGAAATCGAAACCAGTTTTCAGTATTCAGTTCGTAATGAACATCGTCCGCCAATTCAAAATTTACACATACGCCAACAAGTTGTTCATTTTCGTTCAACCAATATTGAACCTTGATTGTCGAATTGATTTCAACTGCAGCTGCTTTATGTAACGATTTGTCTTGCAGCCATTGGTCGCTATACACAATGCAGCCTCCTAATTTTCTTTGCTCCCAACAAAATTTCGCACAGCCGAACCCGCCCGGATCCAGCAATGCACCCATCCTTGAAATGCATGATATCGAAAAATGGAAGAAAACGCAATTTGTTTTAAGTAATTTTCCCTAAAGCAAGGAATGCGTATTGAAGTGTATTCTCTCCGGCTTGACCCTTAAATTCTAGAAAGGGCTGTCACGGACAAAAGCGACGCCGAATAAAAAAGCCCGAAATCCAGTGGATCTCGGGCTTTTGAAAACAATATTGGAATATATCAGCGCTTGCTGAACTGCGGAGCGCGGCGGGCGGCTTTGAGACCGTACTTCTTACGCTCTTTCATTCTCGGGTCACGGGTCAGCAGACCGGCAGCCTTCAGGGGCGCACGGTAGCTGTCCTCGACCTGGAGCAGCGCACGGGCGATGCCGTGACGGATCGCGCCGGCCTGGCCGGTCACGCCGCCGCCGGTCACGGTGGCTTCGACGTCGAACTTGCCCATGGTGTCAGTGGCCGCGAAGGGCTGACGAACGATGAGCTTCAGGGTCTCGAGACCGAAGTAGTCATCCAGGGGACGGCCGTTGACGGTGATGCTGCCGGTGCCGTTCGGGAACAGGTGCACACGCGCGACGGAGGACTTTCTGCGGCCGGTGCCGTACATATAGGCTTTCTTGCTCGTATAAGTTGCCATGTTCTATTTCCTCCTTCTCAGCGATCCCAGACTTCGGGCTTCTGTGCCGCATGGGGATGCTCGGCGCCACGATAGATCTTCAGGCGCTTGAGCTGCCACTGGGCAATGGTGTTCTTCTGCAGCATGCCGCGCACAGCCAGACGCATAGCCAGCTCGGGCTTGTCCTTCATGAGCTTCTTGTACTGCGTCTCGTGCAGGCCGCCGGGATAACCGGAGTGCGTACGGTAATACTTCTGCTCGAGCTTCTTGCCGGTGAGCACTGCCTGCTCGGCGTTGATGATGATGACAAAGTCGCCGCAGTCAACGTGCGGGGTGTAGTCGGTCTTGAGCTTGCCGCGCAGCAGATCGGCAGCGAGCGCTGCGGTCTTGCCCATCGGCTTGCCGGCTGCATCCAGAACGTACCACTTGCGGGTGACGGTGTCCTTGTTCAGCAAAGTAGTGGACATATTCGTGCCTCCAATTTGAATGTGTTGAAAAACATTTTGACATTTTTCAGGTGCGAACGTAGAATAGGTCTCGCATTCGCGCTTATCTTTTATACCACAATCGGTGGTACCTGTCAATGAAATTTTGATTTAGATATTACTTTTCTCTTGAAATCTCCGTTTTTCTTCGTTTTACGCTCGAATTCACGGTTTCTATTTTCGTTTTGGAGGTCCCGCTATGAACGACCTGAATGCGTTCACCGGTCTGGTGCGCCGGTGCGTGGAGGATTATGACATGATCGCGCCGGGCGACACCGTCGCCGTCGGCGTCTCGGGCGGCAAGGATTCGCTCGTGCTGCTCATGGCGCTCAACGAGCTGCGCCGGTACTATCCGAAACCGTTTTCACTTGAGGCCATCACGGTTGAGCTTGGCTTCGACGGCATGGACTTCACGCCGGTGGCAGAGCTCTGTGAGTCGATCGGCGTGCCGTACACCCGCCTGAAAACGGACATCAAAGAGGTCGTGTTCGATGTGCGCAAGGAAGATAACCCCTGTTCCCTGTGCGCCAAGATGCGCCGCGGCGCCCTGTGCACCGCGCTCAGCGAGCGCGGCATCACAAAGCTCGCGCTCGGCCACCACTTTGACGACGCGGTCGAGACGTTTCTGCTCTCGCTCGTGTACGAGGGGCGCATCAGCTGCTTTCAGCCGGTGACGCACATGACGCGCACAGGCGTAGATCAGATCCGCCCGATGCTCTACGCCGGCGAAGGACGCATCGCGAATCTGGCCAAAGCGCTGGAGCTGCCGATCGTCGAAAACCCCTGCCCGGAGGACCGCGGCAGTAAGCGCTATGAGATCAAGCAGTTCATCCGCACCATGAGCCAGACCTATCCCGACCTGCGCAGCAAAGTATTCGGTGCGATCCAGCGCGCGCCGCTCGACGGGTGGGAAAAGGCACGCTGAGCCCGGCTATGGCAAAATAGGACAAGCCCGATGGGAAGACCCCATCGGGCTTGTGTTGTTGAAATGAAGTCTCAGAGGACGTTCTGGCAGAAACGCATGATGACTGCAGCGGTCTGTGCGCGGGTCGCATCGCCCTTCGGCTGGAGGGTGACGACGCCCTGAGCGCTTTCCGCGCCGTAGATCAGGCCCTGTGCGACTGCCCAGGACAGCGGCGTGCGGGCATAATCGGAAACGGTGCTGTAGTCCGGATAACCGGTCAGATCAGCAGTATCGAACACATCCAGATCCAGCACGTTCTTGGCATAGTTATAGAGAATGGTAGCCATGTCCTGACGCGTAATCACATCGTTCGGAGAGAACGTGGTCGCACTTGTGCCGCTCACAACGCCCTTCTCAGCTGCCCAGTTGACCGCATCGACATACCAGCTGTCGGTCAGATCGGTGAAGGGGCTGGTCTTGGTGGCCTTCGGAGAACCCGCCTGGCTGTAGAGCATCTGCACAAGCTGTGCACGCGTGGTCTCGCCGTTCGGAGCAATGGTGGTGGCGCTCGTACCACTCATGATGCCGTTCTGGATGCAGTAGTCAAGACCTTCGTGCGACCAGTCGGTATAAGCCGGCATATCCGTGAAGCGCGCGCCCGGGCAGATGTGTGCATCGGACGAGCTGCTCACCGGAATACTGTTGAGCATCTTGGCCAGCTCGAAGAACTTGGCCTGCAGCATAGCGTGGGTAGATTTCTGCGTCTGGCCGACCATGTTGATGTGGTCCGTGCCGTCGATCTTTTCGATGTAGTTCCAGACGCCCGTCTTGGTGCCGGCCTTGAAGGTCATCTTGCCATCGGCGCCGACGCCGTAGTTTTCATTGTACTTATCCGTGGAGTTCTCGTGCGGGCGGATGGCGGAACGGACGGAGACGATGCCGTCATTCTCCCACCACTCCGGCGTGATGTTCACATGGCCGACCGCGTAGTTGACGTGTCTGCCCATGTAGGTGCCGCTCTTGATCATCATCGGGTTCATGCTGGCATTCGGCAGGTAGTGGCCGGTCAGCGGATCGCGATGGGTATTCGAGCAGGCGACGGAGAAGTAATAGATATCATCCTGGGCCTTGGCATAGCCGTTGAGCACGGCCGCACCGTCGACGTCGAGATCATAGACGCTCAGGTCGTCGGTGTGCTGGGTCCAGATCTTGCTGTTGATCACGCGATTGAAGTAGCTGGAATAAGACTCGTTGGGCTGGCGCACCAGACCCCACTGATCGAGCTTGAAGTCCAGACCGAAGTTGTTCTCGTTGACATTGGCACCGGCAACGGAGCCGATGATGCCCATGGCATACTGCGCCAGATCGCCGATGTTCTGATAGACCTTCGTGTCATACTGGCTGCCGTCGTGCGGCGTGCAGAGCGTCGTGATGCTCTCGATCCAGTGACGGCACTCGCCGGTGAACAGCGGGCTGATGTCGCTGCCGCGGCTGGCGTTGCGCTCGTCGGCATCACCATTTTCGAGCAGCTGCGCGAGCATACGGATCGTCTCGCCGCCCATGCTGTGGCCGACCAGATGGATCTTGAGCTCACTGTCGGGGTTGTTCAGCTCCGGCAGGACGCCCGGGAACGTGCGGCCGTAGCGGGCATGGCCGTTGGTGGCGGAGTGATATGCGCCGTAGTCGACCGTGCCGCCGACGAGGTAGGCATACAGCTCGCAGGCGCGGTCCCAGTTGCTGGCAACGGGGCCGATGGACGGGGTGTAGACCTCGTAGCCGGCGTCATTGAGAATGTCGCGCAGGCTGCTGAAGCCGCCCCAGTAGTTCAGGCCGAGCACTTCCGTGCCGCCCCAACCGAACAGGCCGTGCACCAGCACGATCGGATAGTGGTTGCCGTCCGAGGACAGCAGCTCCGGCAGATCCGCGTCCGTCAGTTCCTCAGCGGAGGTCGCATGATCGGCGTCATAATCCACCGTGTCAGCAGCGCTCGCTGCGAAACCGGGCATGCAAAGCACCATCGCCAGGACCAGAACGGTGGCGAGCACTCTGCTCCACGTTTTCTTCATGAAAAATCCCTCCAATAGATTTGGGGCAGCATCGAAATCTGTCCCCTTTTTATGGTTACACTATAGTCCGGCTGCGAGGAAAGAACAATCCCCACAGCGGTACAAATGTAACGCTTTTGCGCACTTCTGATTCCTTGATGAAACACGCGTCACCATTGTGTGCGTCCGGATACAGAACGCGCGAGATGAAAAAAGCCTGCCGTCCGTGGGATACGGACAGCAGGCTTTGTACTGCGGAATCAAATCATAATGCCGCGCTTTTTGGCCTCGAAGGTCAACTCGTCGCGGAAGTCGGGGTGCGCAATGGCAATCAGCTGGCGGGCACGCTCGCCGAGGCTGCGGCCGCGCAGATGCGCCACGCCATACTCCGTGACGATGTAGTCCACATCGTTCTTGCTCGTCGTGACGACGGCGCCCGGCGTGAGGATGGGCTTGATCTTGCTGATCGTGCCGCCCTTGGCCGTGGACGTGAAGGCGATAAAGCTCTTGCCGCCGCGAGACTGGCAGGCGCCGCGGACATAGTCGATCTGGCCGCCGGAGCCGGACATATGCTTCGTGCCGACCGACTCGGCGCAGACCTGACCGAAGAGGTCGACCTCGACCGCCGCGTTGATGGAGATCATGTTGTCGTTCTGGCAGATAACATCCGGGTCGTTGACGTATTCGACCGGCAGGATCTCCACGGCCGGGTTATCGTCGATATAGTCATAAATGCGCTGTGAACCGAAGGCAAACGTCGTGACGGTCTTGCCGCGGTGGATCTGCTTTTTGCTGTTGTTGACCGCGCCGCACTCGATGAGCTCGACCATGGAGTCGGTGAACATCTCGGTGTGGATGCCGAGGTCGTGCTTGCTCTTGAGCGCCATGCCGGTCGCGTCCGGAATCGCGCCGATGCCGAGCTGCAGGCACGCGCCGTCCGGAATGCGCTCGGCGATGAGCCCGCCGATCGTCTTGCTCACCTCGTCGAGCTGGACCGGCGGCAGGACCGGCAGATCGTGGTTGTACTCCACGATGGCGTCGACCTGCGAAATGTGGATCAGCGAGCCGCACAGGCCGCGGGGCTGGCGGTCGTTGACCTCGAGGAAGATCCGCTTGGTCTTGTCGAGCATGGCGTCGATATACGAACCGTTGAGCGCCAGGCTGAAGTAGCCGTGGCGGTCCATCGGTGCGACCTCGACACACACGGCGTCATAGTCGTACTCCGCGCGGATGCGGGTCGGGAAGTCGCGGTAATATGCCGGGATAATGTCGGCATAGCCGGCATTGACGGCCTTGCGCGCCGCACTGCTGGAAAACCAGCTGTAGCCGGTCATCTTACCGGCCAGCGTGGGGTCGGTATAAAACTCGAACGGATACGCATCGAGCAGGGCCTGCACCTTCACGCCCGTAATATCGCTGTTGCGGATGTGCTCCGCGATCGCGGTCATGATGGCCGGCGTCTGCGAGGTCGCCGTGTCCATGCCGAGCAGCCAGCCGGACTGCACCTGCTGGGCAAGCCGATCCGGCGTCGTCAGTTTTTCCTGATACATCTTCTGATAGTCTGTCATAATTTGCTCTCCTAAAACAAAAAATATGAACACATGGGTACAAATAATATACACGATTCGAAAACGTAATTCAAGAGGGCGCGGGGCCGTTTTGCGTTCACAGCAATAATTCGGTCACATTTTCGGGAAAATGAGAGGTTTTCTCACGCAGGAAAGTATGATATGATAGGATGAGATTTGTTTGAATTCTTGAAAGAATCTTTTTCATGCGGCTCTCATTTTTTCCGGTTACAATGATGAACGTCGCATCATGCGGCAGCGGGTCTCCCCTGCCAATTCTGAAAACAAGGAATGATACGACAACATGACGATCACGATTGTCTGTGACATTTTGGGCGAAGAGAACAACGGCACCACCATCGCCTGCATGAATCTCATCCGCTTCCTGCGCGCACAGGGGCACACCGTGCGTGTGGTCTGCGCCGATCAGGACAAGGCCGGTAACGAGTGCTTTTACGTCGTGCCGGAGCTGAACCTCTATCTGCTCAACCCGATCGTGGAGCGCAATGGCGTGACGCTGCCGCGCGTAGACCGCTCCCTGCTTGAGGACGCGATCCGCGACTGCGATGTCGTGCACACGACGTTCGTGCTGCAGCTGTCGCACACGGCGGTGAAGATCGCCAAGGCGTACAACAAGCCCATCACCTCCAGCTTCCACTGCCAGGCCGAAAACGTGACGGCGCACTTTCTGTGCAAGGATCTTGACGCGATCAACCGCGGCGTTTACCGCGCCTGCTACCAGATGGTGTATCAGTATTCCGACATCATCCATTACCCCACGCAGTTCATCCGCGATACGTTTGAGGCCGTCGTCGGCCCGACGAACGGCCGCGTGATCTCCAACGGTGTCAACAGCATGTTCACGCCCGGCCCTGCCAAGCGCCCGGATGGGCTTGAGGGGAAGTTTCTCATCGTCTCGACCGGCCGCCTGTCGAGCGAAAAGAATCAGGAGATCCTCATCGAGGCCATCGGCCGCTCGGCCCACCGCGAGCAGATTCACCTCATCCTCGCCGGTGAAGGCCCCCGCGAGGAGCATTACTGTCATCTGGCGGAAAAATACGGCGTTGACATGGAGATCGCGTTTTTCACGCGGCAGGACCTGCTGAATCTGCTGCGCTGCGCCGACCTCTACTGCCACCCCGCCGAGGTGGAGATCGAGTCCATCGCCTGTCTGGAGGCCATCGCCTGCGGGCTGGTGCCGCTCATCGCCAACTCCCCGAAGAGCGCAGCCAAGGCGTTTGCGCTTGATGAGAAGTCCTTATTTAAAAATAAGGATCCCGAGGACATGGCCGCCAAGATCGACTATTGGGTCGAGCACCCGGCCGAACGCGCGGACTACAGCCGGAAGTATCTCGAGAGCGGCACACAGTTTGAGCAGCAGAGCTGTATGCGGCAGATGGAGCAGATGCTCTATGATGCCGCTGCCCTGTGCGGCGAACCGACATGAGCCGCAAGACCGTTTATTATCACGACCCGCTGCACGACGACTTTGCGCCGACCAATGGGCGCATACACCTGAAGCAGATCAATGCGGATTTCCCGTATGAGCACAAGGGGCCGCTCTGGAACGCGCTCGCATTCGTCGTCTACCGGATGGTCATGACGCCGTTTCTGTTTCTCTACTGCAAGCTGGTTTTCGGCCTGCGAATCGAAAACCGCAAAGCGCTGCGCGAGCTTCCCGACGGCTATTTTCTCTACGGCAACCACACGAACACCCTGGCGGACGCGTTTATTCCGACGCTGCTGGCATTTCCGCGCCGCGCTAACATCGTCACCGCGGCAGACACGGTCTCCATTCCGTGTCTGCGCAACATCGTGCAGATGCTCGGTGCCGTTCCGCTGGCGGACACGATCGACGGCACGCGGCAGTTTCTCGCCGCGCTGCACCGGCGGCTGGAGCGCCGTCAGCCCATTATGATCTACCCGGAGGCGCATATCTGGCCATATTATAACGGTATCCGTCCGTTCCCGGACACGGCGTTCGCCTATCCGGTGCGCGAACAGGTGCCCGCCGTCGGCGCAGTGGTCGTCTACCGGCAGCGGAAGCTGCTGCGGTTTTTGCCGCCGTGCATCACCGTTGTTGTCAGTAATCCGTTTTATCCTGACCACACGCTGCCGCCGCGCAGCGCCCGAAAGGATCTGCACCGGAAGATCTACACATTTATGTGCGATACTGTTGCCCGCCGCAACAGCTATGCGCACATCAACTACGTCCCCGCACAGGATACACAACAGGCTGCGCAATAACCGCGCCGCACGACCAGAAAGGTGGGATCCCGCTTGGCACATTTGACCGAAGCCGCCATCCAGGACACATTCCTGAAACTGCTGTCCGAACAACCGTTTGACAAGATCACCGTAACGCAGCTCGTGGACGAGTGCCAGATCACGCGCCGGACGTTTTATTATCATTACTCCGACCTGTATGAGCTGCTCGATACCATCCTGCGCCGCGAGACCGAGCGTGCGCTCGACGAATTTGAGGCGACCGGCAGCTGGGAGGAATGCATGATCTCCGCCACCCGCTTTGCGCGGGAGCACAAACGCGCGATCTATCACATCTACACATCCTCGCACCGCCTGGAGCTGGAGAAGCACGTGGATCGCATTTCCGGGGAAATGATGCACAGCTATGTGGAGGAACAGGCCCGCGGTCTGCGCGTGAGCGCGCAGGACAAAAAGCTCGTGTGCGACCTCTACCGTTTCGGCATCACGGACATTTTCTATGAATGGCTCGAAAACGGGATGAAAGAGGATCTCGAGGCGCAGATCCGCCGCCTGAGCCTGCTGTTCACCGGCAACATCCGTGCCTCCCTGTCCCGGGTACAGATCCCGGTCGAAGTCTAACCATCCCCCGGCGGGCACGGTCGTGTGTCCGCCGGGTTCATTTCACCAGTAAAGGAGCTTTGTCATGCCCATTCTCGATCATCTGGAGCCGCAAGCCGTGTTTTCCTATTTTGAGCAGCTGTGCGCCATCCCGCATGGCTCCGGCAACACGAAAGCCATCAGTGATTATCTTGTACGCTTCACCGCGGCGCACAATCTTCGCTGCATTCAGGACGCGCACAACAACGTCATTCTCTTCGCCCCCGGCACACCGGGCTATGAATCGGCCGCCCCGGTCATCCTGCAGGGGCATATGGACATGGTCTGCGAGACCGCGCCGGACTGCACGAAGGACATGGCCTGCGAGGGGCTGGACCTCTTCGTGGACGGCGACACGATCGGCGCGCGCGGCACAACGCTCGGCGGGGACGACGGCATTGCCGTGGCCATGGCGCTGGCGATCCTGGATGCGGACGACATCCCCCATCCCCCGCTCGAGGTCGTCATCACCGTCGACGAGGAGACCGGCATGCTCGGCGCGGCCGCGCTGGACGCTTCCGTGCTCAAGGGCCGTACGATGCTCAACCTCGACTCCGAGGACGAGGGCGTGCTCACCGTCAGCTGCGCCGGCGGCAATGTGTCCGTGTGCACGCTGCCGGTCACGCGCGCGCCGTTTTCCGGCACGGCGCTGACCGTCACGGTCGGCGGCCTGCTCGGCGGTCACTCCGGCACGGAGATTGACAAGGGCCGCGGCAACGCGAACCTTCTCATGGGCCGCGTACTGTACGCCGTCAGCGAGCGCACGCCGCTGCGGCTCGTCTCCGTCGTCGGCGGCCTGAAGGACAACGCCATCCCGCGTGAGAGCTGGGCTGTCATTATAGTGACTGATGCTGCCGCCGCGCAGGCGGCGATCGCGGACATGGACGCTGCGCTCCGGCACGAATACGCAGCCGCCGATCCGGATGTATTCGTACGCGCCGAGACCACGCAGGCCCAGCAGCCGCCGATGGACGCAGCATCTACGCAGCGCGCAGTGTGTATGCTCTGTTGTCTGCCGAACGGCGTCCAGGCCATAAGCCGGGACATTCCGGGCCTTGTGCAGACATCGCTGAATCTCGGCATCCTGACAACGGACGCAAACACCGTGCAGGCGTCGTTCTGCGTGCGCAGCAGCGTGGCCACGCAAAAGGAGATGCTCGTCGCGCGCCTGCGCTGCCTGATGGCGCAGCTCGGCGGCACGGTGACCGTCTTGGGCGACTATCCCGCGTGGGAATACCGCAAGGACTCGCCCCTGCGAGAGCGCATGGTTGCCGTCTTTCACGAGCAATATGGCCGCGAGCCAAAGGTGGAAGCCATCCACGCAGGTGTCGAGTGCGGACTGTTCGCCGGAAAGCTGCCGGGGCTCGACTGCGTGTCCTTCGGTCCGGATCTGACGGAGATCCACACCTGCCGCGAGCGGATGCACATCGCCTCCGTACAGCGTGTCTGGCGCTACACGCTCGAGGTGCTGCGCCGCTGCAAATAAGCGAACATGCAAAAACCGCCCTGCACCGATCGGTGCAGGGCGGTTTTTCTGTTGGGATGTTACTTGCGCAGCTCGTGCTCGTCGCTGCGCTTGCGCGCGGCCACGGCCACGATGCCGGAGAGCGCAACGAGCGCGATCATGTTCGGCAGCACCATGAGCTGGTTGAACATGTCCGTCAGCTCCCAGACCAGATCGTTGGACAGGCAGGAGCCGAGGAAGATGAAGATGATAGCGATGATGGAATAAGCAAGGTTCGCCTTCTTGCCGAAGAGATAGTTAACATTGATGCGGCCGAAGAGGTTCCAGCCGACGATCGTCGAGAACGCAAAAAACAGCAGGCAGATGGCCACGAACGCATTGCCGAGCGTCTCGCCGAACACGCTCGAGAACGCGAGCTGCGCCATGTTCGTCTTGGAGATGCCGTCGACCGCGCCGTGGGCCAGCGGGCCGTTGCCGGCGTAGAGCGTGCAGATGACGACCAGCGCCGTCATGGTCAGGACGACGAACGTGTCGATAAACACGCCGATCATCGCGACCGTGCCCTGCTCGTGCGGGCACTTGACATTGGCCAGCGCGTGCGCATGCGGCGTGGAGCCCATGCCGGCCTCGTTCGAGAACAGGCCGCGCTTGGCGCCCTGGCTGATGGCCGTCTTGAGCGCGTAGCCGATGCCGCCGCCGATGATGGACTGCGGCGCGAATGCGTACTTGAAGATCATGCCGAAGGTCTCCGGCACGTAGCGGATGCGGGCAATGAGCACGATCAGGCCGCCGAGCAGATACAGGCAGGCCATGATCGGCACGATCTTTTCCGTGACGGAGGCGATGCGCTGCACGCCGCCGATGAAGATGAACGCCGCGATGGCGGAAACGATCAGGCCCATGACCCAGCTCGGGATGTGGAACGCGTTCTGGCACGCCTCACCGATGGAGTTGGACTGCACCATGGAGCCCATGAAGCCGAGCGCCAGAATGATCGCGACCGCGAAGAAGCCGGCCAGGAACTTGCCGAAGCCGTTCGGGAACGCGCGCTTGATGTAATACACCGGACCGCCGAGGACCGTGCCGTCGGGCTCGACCACGCGTGTCTCTTGCGCGAGCACCGCCTCGGCATAGATCGTCGCCATGCCGAAGAACGCGATGATCCACATCCAGAAGATTGCGCCGGGGCCGCCGATGAGGATCGCGCCGCAGGCGCCGACGATGTTGCCGGTGCCGACCTGCGCCGCGACGGCCGTCGCCAGCGCCTGGAACGAACTCATGCCGGATTTGTGCTTCTCGCCGTTGAGGCTGAACTCACCGAAGAAGCGCCGCCAGCCCTCGCCGAAGCAGCGCACCTGCACGAACTTCGTGCGGATGGTGAAATACAGACCCGCGCCGAGGAGCAGGATGATCAGCACATAGTCTGACAGGTACATGTTGATGGTCTGCACGATTTTGAGTAAGGTATCCATGTTGTTTCTCCCTCTGCATTGAATTTTTGCAAAGCAAAAAGCTGCCGGTCGTTTTGACCAGCAGCTCCAGAGAACAAACAGCGCCTGAACGCCCGCACATGTCGGGCACTCGCTCTGTCCTTTTGCCTGAGAGATTCGGCTTTCGCCTTGCACCTTCGGCACCCGCTTTCATGCGGGATTCTCCAGAGTTCCTCCGCCTCCAGTCTCAGCCGGGCCGATCCTTGAGGTTTCGACGGATATTTATTTGATTGCGTGGAGTATTATTGCATACGCAGATAGGGCTTGTCAACCCCCTGCTTCAAAAAAAGTTCACAAATTGCCGGTGCCGTACATCAGCGCCGTGAGCGCGACGACCGGTGCCGTCTCGCACCGCAGGATCCGCTCGCCCATGGAGCAGATGTGCATGCCGAGCTTGCGGGCCATGTCGGCCTCGAACTCGGCAAAGCCACCCTCCGGTCCCGTGATGATGGCCGCCGATGCGATGGGCTGCGCAGTGTGCTCGATCGCGTCGCGGATCGTCTCACGCTCGCCGGTCTCGTACATGAACAGCGGCAGATCCGTGTGCAGCGCGCCGTTGAGCACGGCGACGAAGTCTGCCTCATAGCGCACCTGCGGGATGATGCCGCGGCCGGACTGCTTGGCCGCCTCCTCGGCAATGCGCTGCCAGCGCTCGAGCTTCTTTTCCATGTTCACCGCCTTGGCCACACAGCGTGTGCAGGAGAAAAACACGATCTCGGCAGCGCCGGCCTCCGTGCACTTCTGCACGAGAAAATCGCTGCGTTCGCCCTTCGGCAGGCCGGCAAACACCGTCGTGCGCACGGTGGGCTCTGCCTTGCACGGCACGACCTCGATGACCTCGGCCTCGGCCTCGTGCTCCAGCGTCTGCACCAGGCGGCACTTATAGTCGCGCCCCGCCCCGTCGCAGATGACAATATCGTCCCCCGCGCGCAGGCGCAGCACGCGGATATGGTCGGCGTCGCGGCCGCGGATGATCGCCCGGCCGTTCGGGAAGTTGGTGCCTGCTATGAAAAATCGAGCCATGATGGTCGCCTCCGGTGGAAAAGTCTCTGCCGTGATTATGGCACACTTCGCACGTTTTTGCAAGCCGGGCCATAGCATGGAGCGGGGGTATGGGAGATGCAGGATTCCGTTTTTCTTGACAACCGCACATTTCAGCGCGTCTGGCAGCGTGTGGCGGGCAGCACAGACGCGCCCGCGGCCGCACCGCCGGAGGCCGACACGCTGACCGATCTGCTCGCCGAGTGCATCCGCGCCAAGGCGGCTGGGGCCGCGTTTTACACAGCGCTTGCACAGCGCATCCGCACCGGGCGCCAGCAGCTGCTCGGCATTGCGGCACAGGAGCGGGCGCACCAGAAGGAGCTGCAGGTGGAATATTTCCTGCACACGGGCGAGCGCTGCGTCCCGCCCGCCGCCTGCCCGCGTCTGGGTACGGCAGCGCAGGATCTTCGCTGCGTCTATACGCAGGAACTCGCGCTGGCGCAGCGGCTCGACGCGGCGGCAGACACCGCGCCGTCCCCGCTCCGGGAAACGCTGACCGCCATGGCGCAGCAGGACCGCTGCCACGCCCAAAGCGTGCGAAATCTGCTTGCCTGTCTGCTGGGCTGAAACAAATCCGCGCAAAAAATGCGTTTCTTTCAAAATGGTACTTGACTTTATGACGAATCTTGATTATAATATGCAAGCTGACAATTTGAAATGAAAGCAACCCGAACAGAACGTGGAGAAGTCGCGTAGCCTGGTCGAGCGCGCACGATTGGAAATCGTGTATACCCCACAAGGGTATCGAGGGTTCGAATCCCTCCTTCTCCGCCATAAAAGGTAGGTAATTTTGATAGAAATTGCCTACCTTTTCTCTTTGCCCAAAAGCCCTTGATTTCAGGGCTTTTTCGGTATCCGGCAACAAAAAAGCAGCCGCTACGGAGCTATTTCCGCAGCGGCATTTTTACTTTTCGGCTGTCCCCGGCACCCCTCTCCCGGACAAATCGTTCTCACAGAGGGGTATTGTTCAATTTGAGGGGTATCGTTCTCACAGAGGGTAATCGTTCAATTTGAGTCCGTGTCCAGCGTCACGGGTATGTAAACCATCTTCAGCGGGATCATTTTTCTGTATTTCTCACTAAGCTGGCCATAATACTTCAAAACGAGTTCAACCAGTTCTGTACCATTGATTCCCCGAATAATCGGCGTGCTTTCAAGATACTTCTTCGCGTTTTTCGTGTAGTTGGACAGAGTGACAAACAACCCATAATCGCCCTCACGCATTGCGCCTTTGAGAGATTGAATGGTCGTTTCCTTTATATCCCCATCCTGACTCTTAACTTGGACAAGGATTCGAGGCGGGAGCTCATCCTTATAGGCGGTGATGTCAATTCCGCTGTCGCCACCGTGCGGGGAGACTGTTGTACGGTACCCAATGGCCTGCAGCAGGTCCGCGACAAACTCTTCAAGATCATACCCTTTTAGCTGGCGGCTGATTTCCTTGAGAATGAAATCCTTTGTGTTCTCGATTATTTCTTCTGCGGTAGCACCAACGCTCTCATCTTCCTCTGGAAGGCTCTTTTTAAATCCCTTGTCGAGTGCAGAAAGAAACTCATCCGCGTAGTTTTTCACGGTGAAAAGTGACATGAATGATCCGATCTCATAAAGAGCCCCCTGAGAAAACGACATGCGCGGCAGGTGTTTTATCCACTTAACACTACGTTGCTGTTTGTACTCTATTGCATCTGGTGAATACTGGTACTCGCTTTCCACGACACCTATGTTCACCATTCTGTCAGTCTTTGACGGGAATACAACGTAATCGCCAATTTGCATCTCATGCACAAAGCGGAAAAGCATACCTGAACTGGTCGCAACGCTGCCCTTTTTTGCATCAGGGAACACAGCAAGGTACTTGTCTCTAAACGATTCACGGTCTGGAGCGAGAACAGATAAATCTCCCATCTCTTTCCATCCGATTGCAATCACATTGCCTTGTAGGAAAAGACTATCATCCTGTGTGTGAATTCCCCATACTTTCTTTTCGTCGGCCATATTGCTTTCACCCACTTATTGTTTTCTGTGGTCATTATACTGCGAGAACCTGATAAATTCAACATTGCCCCCTGCGAAGTGGGCCTTTAAATGTAGATTTTTCGTGGTCAAAGAAGCATAATATGACTATCTACATTTGAGAGTGGTGAAAGAATGCTACGTTTTAGAAATCCCGGAACGCAATACTCTACTCAGGTGCAGGTCATCAAGCAGCTTTATGCCGCGCTGGGCCACCAAGAGAGCTTTTCATTGAACGATATGGCAGTTGTTATAGCTCAGGGGCGGCTGATGACTGCTTATGGCTATGCTGGCGATGACGCCATCCGTCTTAGCATGACAGATCAGGAAAGCATGAATTCTGCATTAATGAATGCAAAAATGTATGCAGAGGTATTCCGTATGCTCATGAGGAAAATCGATGCGCTCTCCGACCGTATCCGTGCGCTGGAGGAAAAGGCAAATCAGTAATCGTTCACTTTGAACCCCCCTGTGGCAAGTGCCCCCCCTCGGACCCGGTTGACCCCCCTGAAGGGCAGGTGACCCCCCCTCCGGGAAATTCTATCAAAACGCGATACCTTTTCCACAAAAAACGGCAAATCTCATGAGAGATTTGCCGTTTTTTCTTTTTCACGCTTCCCACTCCGCCCCTGACATTGCGGGATTGCAGGCAAAACACTTGTATGCTATAATGAAAAAACCGTTGATTTTTGTCCGCGCGGCGCGTCCGCCGGCTACGGCAAACGAAATGATACTTAGAAAGGACCTTTGATGATGAAACCGAAATTTGATGGCTATGCGGCACAGTACGACGCATGGTTTATGGAAAACGACAACCTGTTTCAGAGTGAGCTGCGCCTGTTCCAGACGGCGCTCGGCGACATTGCCGGCAAGCGCGTGCTCTCCGTCGGCTGCGGCAGCGGCCTGTTCGAGAGCATGATCGACTGCAGCGGCATCGAGGGCATCGAGCCCTCGCACGACATGGGCGCGATCGCGCAAAAGCGCGGCGTGAACGTGATCGCGTTCGGTGCGATCGAGGACGCCGAGCTGGAGGAAAACGCCTACGACGTGATCTACCTCAACGGCAGCTCCAGCTATATGGAGGACCTGACGCGCGCGTTCGACGTCTGCAAAAAGGCGCTCAAGCCGAACGGCAAGTTCGTGTCTCTGGACGTGCCCAAGGAGAGCGCGTTCGGGTTTATGTACCTGCTGGCAAAGGAAGCCGGCACGTTCGACCACCCGTCGCTCAATGGCGTCATGCCCCAGCTGCCGTACCCGCTCGAGCTGTGCTGCGCGGGTGTGTGGCACTCCACCGAGGAGAAGATCGACGCGCTCAAGGCGCTCAGCTTCCACGATTTTGACTTCTATCAGACGCTGCTGCGCAACCCCATGTACACCAACGAGGTCGTGGAGGACGTCGTGCCCGGCTACCAGAGCGGCGGCTATGTGGCGATCATCGCGCACAAATGAGCGAGCATAACGATGGCAAGCTCTCGCAGCGGCTCCATGCGTGCGTGCAGGACATCTGGCCGCGGTATCTCACCCACCCGTTTGTGACGCAGATGGCCGACGGCACGCTGCCAGCAGAAAAATTCCGCTACTACATGCTGCAGGACTATCTCTACCTCAAAGATTACGTGAAGATCTTCGCAGCCATCCTCCAGAAGGCCGATGATTTCGAGCAGATCCGGTTTCTGAGCGGCGAACTGGCGAGCACGATCGACGAGACGTTCCGTACGCACCTGCCGTACATGCAGCGCCTCGGCGTCACGGACGATGAGATCCGCAGTGCGCGCACGCACATCGACAACAGTGCCTACAGCCACTATATGCTCTGCGAGGCGCAGGCCGGGGACGTGTTGACCGGGCTTGTGACGCTCTTAAACTGCTCGTGGAGCTATGCTTACATCGCGCAGGAGATGGTGACGCGCTATCCGGACGCGCTTCAGGACGAGCGCTACGGCGCGTGGTTCGCGGGCTACGTTTCGGAGGAATACCGGCAGACCAATCAGGCGCTCATCGACCGGATCGACGCGCTCGGCACGGGCATTGACGAGCAAAGGGCGCAGCGCCTGTGCGAGATCTTCGAAAAGTGCTGCCTGTTTGACCTGCGCTTCTGGGACATGGTCTACGCCATGGGAGAAACCTGAACGTGTCAGCAAAAAAGCCGCTTTCCCTTTGCGAGGTGACGCTATGAAAGCCGAACGCAACAAGACCATAGACTTTCTGCCGGAGGACGCGCCGGAGTATCTCGCGCGCTGTCTGCGCGTCACGGAGGATGTGCCGCTCGACACCGTGTGCGGCCGCACCATCTGCGGCGACACGTTTGCGGTCGCGCCGCACCTGCCGCGCGGCTTTGCAGACCTCTTGATCGTGGACCCGCCGTACAACCTGACCAAGGACTTCTCCGGCGGCGGCTTCCGGCGCACGACGGACGCAAACTACGCTGCCTTTACGCGCGCGTGGATCGAGCTGCTGCTGCCGCTGCTCAAGCCGGACGCCTCGGTCTACGTCTGCTGTGACTGGCGCTCAAGCCCGATCGTCGGCCTGACGCTCAAGGATTACTTCCGGCTGCAAAACCGCATCACCTGGCAGCGGGAAAAGGGCCGCGGCGCACAGCGCAACTGGAAAAACGGCATGGAGGATATCTGGTTCGCCACCCGCACGGACGACTACACGTTCCACGTGGACGCCGTGAAAGTGCGCCGCCGCGTGCGCGCGCCCTACCGCACCGACGGCCAGCCGAAGGACTGGGAGGAAACGCCGGACGGCCGCTTTCGCAACACGTGCCCATCAAACTTCTGGGATGATATTTCCGTTCCCTACTGGTCCATGCCGGAAAACACCGCGCACCCGACGCAAAAGCCCGAAAAGCTGCTGGCCAAGCTCATCCTCGCGAGCTCCGACCCCGGCGACATCGTGCTCGACCCCTTCGCCGGCTCCGGCTCCACGGCCGTGACGGCAAAAAAACTCGGCCGCCGCTTCGTCGCCATTGAGCGCAGCGAGCAGTACTGCGCCTGGGCCGAAAAGCGGCTGGAACTGGCAGAGACGACCCCCGCCATTCAGGGCTACGCCGACGGCGTTTTCTGGGAGCGCAATGCCGGCCGCCTGCCGCGCTGAACAAACCTGCATACGCCCGGCGCCCGGCCAACACCGGGCGCCGGTTTTGTTTGTCGAAAGTTTGTCGTTTCTTGACAAGCGTCCAAAACAGTGTTACAACGGAAACCGCTTGTGCAACTATTGAAAAAGAGGCTATCCATATGAAACGAGGCTATCTGTACATCGCGGTCACGACGCTGCTGTTTTCCAGCATGGAGGTCGCGCTGAAGCTGATCTCCGGGCAGTTCAACCCCATCCAGCTCAACTTCAGCCGGTTCGTAGTCGGCGGGCTGGTGCTCATTCCGTTCGCCGTGCGCGAACTGAAAAAACGCAGTCTGAAGCTCGACGGCAAGGTGCTCGGCTCGTTTGCCCTGCTGGGCCTGATGGGCATCGCGGTGAGCATGTCGCTGTATCAGCTGTCCGTCACGCGCATTCAGGCATCGGTCGTCGGCGTGCTGTTTTCCAGCAACCCCGTGTTCGTGACGCTGTTCGCCTTCCTGCTCCTGCACGAGACGATCTCGAAAAATCAGGTCGCGGGCCTCGTGCTGGACGTGGCGGGCATCGTGCTCATTATCCAGCCGTGGAATCTGAAGCTGGACACGCTCGGTGTAGTGTACGTCCTGCTGGCGACGCTGCTGTTCGCGCTCTACGGCGTGTGCGGCAAGCGCCAGTGCGCGCGCTTCGGCGGCCTTGTCGTGACGTGCTTCGGCTTTCTGTTCGGCGCAGCCGAGATGATCGCGCTCGCCGGTCTGACGCACATCCCATCCCTCGCCGCCAGCCTGACGGCCGCAGGACTGGACACGTTTGCGAGCATCCCCTTCTTCACCGGATATACACTAGCCAATCTGCCGATCGTGCTCTTTATCTACATCGGCGTGACCGGCATCGGCTTCACGTGCTACTTCCTGGCCATGGAGGTCACAAGCGCGCAGACGACGTCGCTCGTGTTCTTCTTCAAGCCCGCGCTCGCGCCGCTGCTGGCGTTTCTGGTGCTGCATGAGGCCATCCCGGGCAATATGCTCGCCGGTATCGCGTGCATCCTCTGCGGCAGCCTTGTGTCCATCCTCCCCGGTCTGCTCGCGCAGCGAAAGAGCGCGCTCCCGGTCACGGAAGGCGCGACCAGAGAAAAAATCGAAGTCTGAATCCGCAATCTTTACGCCCGCAGCGATCGCTGCGGGCGCTTTTTACATCTTCTTCACAAAATCCGGCTTGACATTCCGCACATGTTGTGTTATTGTCTTAATCGCTTAATACAGTGACACACGATTCTGACAGGAGGCGGCAACATGAACTGGAGCATCCGCAACGACGCGCCTGTCTACACGCAGCTCGTGGACCAGATCGCCCGCGCGATCATTCTCGGGCAGTTCCCGCCCGGGAGCAAGCTGCCGTCGGTGCGCGACTTTGCGTCCGACGCCGGCGTGAATCCGAACACGATGCAGCGCGCGCTCGCCGAGCTCGAGCGTCTGGAGCTGATCCGGACGCAGCGCACGGCCGGCCGCACCGTGACGGAGGATCTGGCGCGCATCGATCGGGAAAAGCGGCGGCTGGCGCAGGCCGGCATCGACGCATTCTGGCAGGCGCTGGCGCAGCTCGGCTATGACCGGGCGCAGGCGCTCGAGCTGCTGCAGCAGGATCTGCGGCAGTCAAAGGAGGAAATGTAACATGGCAATTCTCGAATGCAAGGGCCTGTGCAAGAGCTATGGCGCGGAGCCAGCGCTCGACCGCGTGGACCTCTCGGTCGAGCCGGGGCACATCGTAGGTCTGCTCGGCCCGAATGGCAGCGGCAAGAGCACGCTCATCAAGCTGGCCAACGGCCTGCTCACGCCGGACGCCGGGGAAATTCTCATCGACGGCATGGCGCCGAGCAAGGAGACGAAGAAGATCGTGTCCTATCTGCCGGAGCGCACCTATTTCGCCGACTGGATGACGGCGCTGCAGCTGCTGGCGTTTTTCGGCGATTTCTACGATGATTTTGACCGCGACGCGGCCGTGCAGATGATGCAGCGGCTCGGCATCCAGCCCAAGCAGCAGATCAAGCAGATGTCCAAGGGCACGCGCGAGAAGGTGCAGCTCATCCTCGTCATGAGCCGCAAGGCAAAGCTCTACCTGCTCGACGAGCCGATCGGCGGCGTCGACCCCGCGACGCGCGATTTCATTCTCAACACCATCATCTCTAACTACAACCCCGAGGCTGCCGTCGTCATCTCCACGCACCTGATCGCGGACGTGGAAAACATCCTCGACGATGTGGCGTTTCTCAGCCGCGGCCATCTGCTGCTGCAGTCGTCGGCGGATGAGCTGCGCGCCAAAGAGGGCAAATCGGTGGACGCTGTGTTCCGGGAGGTATTCAGATGTTAGGGAAACTTTTGAAGCAGGATTTTCGCGCCACGGCGCGCATCATGCTGCCGCTGTATGCGGCCGTGCCGGTGCTCGGCCTGTTCACGAACCTGATCACCCGCCTGTGTGAAAACCAGAACGGCTTTCTGATCCGCGCCATCGGCGCGCTCATGTCGTTCGTGTTTTCACTCTCACTCATCGCCGCCGTCGTGACGACGGTCGTGCTCATGATCCTGCGGTTTTACCGCAACCTGATGACGGACGAGGGCTACCTGATGTTCACGCTGCCGGTCTCGACGACGGAGCTGATCTTCTCGAAGCTGATCGTCTCGGTCGTGTGGTTTCTCGGCACGTTCGCGGTCGACGCGCTCGGCCTGCTGCTGTCCGGCATGCTCGGCGGCTACGAGGACGTCGTCCGGTTCCGGTTTGCTTTTACCTTCGGCGCACCGTACAGTATGCCGACAATCACGCAGGCACAGGCCGGCTGGCTCGCAGCGGGCGTGGTCGTGCTGGTGATTTTGTGCGGCCTTGCCCTGTGCCTGATGACCTACGCCGCCATGGCGATCGGTCAGAGCTTCAAGAAAAACAAAGGGCTCATGTCCGTCGTGTTCTTCTTTGTGCTCTGGATCGGCACGCGCATCGTGCTGACGCTGATCTTCGGCGCGGCCTACGGGTCGGCCACCTCGGCCGTCAACACGATGACCGTGCTGCAGGCGCTCTGGACCGTGCTCGGCTGTACCTGCGTGGGTGCGCTGGCGTTTTGCGTGGGCTTCTTCTTCCTCACGCACGGTATGCTGCGCAAGCACCTGAACCTGCAGTAAAAAAACGAAAAAACACCCGGTATTGGCTTTCCAATACCGGGTGTTTGCTTTACGGATCAACAGGAGAGAATTACTTGGTGCCGAAGATGCGATCGCCGGCGTCGCCCAGACCGGGGACGATGTAGCCGTGCTCGTTGAGACGATCGTCGAGCGCCGCGACGTAGATGTCCACATCCGGATGCTCCTTCTGCATCACAGCCACGCCCTCGGGGGCGCCGATGATGCACATGAGCTTGATGTGCTTGCAGCCGACTTCCTTCATGAACTGCACCGCGGCGGACGCGCTGCCGCCGGTGGCAAGCATCGGATCGACGATGATGACGTCGCGCTCGGCAATGTCGGGCGGCATCTTGAAGTAATACTTCACGGGCTCAAGCGTCTGCGGGTCACGGAACAGGCCGATGTGGCCGACCTTGACGTTCGGCATCATGGTGACCATGCCGTCGACCATGCCGAGACCGGCGCGGAGGATCGGCACGATGGCCAGCTTCTTGCCGGCGATGTGCTTACAGTGCGCCGTGGCGACCGGGGTCTCCACATCGATCTCCTCAAGCGGCAGATCGCGCGTGGCTTCAAAGCACATCAGCATGGCGATCTCGGAAATCAGCTCGCGGAATTCCTTGACACTGGTGTTCTTGTCGCGCAGGATCGAGAGCTTGTGCTGGATCAGCGGGTGGTCAAAAACGTGAACATTACTCATCTCGTCGTCTCCTTTGTTGATTCAATTTTTCATTCCTGTGCCGCCTGGGCAGCCAGCCGCGCCTGGCGTTCCCGCTCGGCCTGCGACAGGCGCAGATAGACCGGGAGCAGTTCCTCCGCCGGGACCGGCGTCTGCCCGAAGGCGGCCATGGCCACGCCCCACGCGCTCTGGCTGACCAGATTGCCCGGCGCCAGCACGGCGGGAATGCCCATGTCCAAACACGTATTATAACACAACTGCGCGCCGTCGCCAACCAGAAAAGCGGATTTCTGCATTTTTCCCAGTTCTTCGCCCAGCTCCGCGAGTGAAATCGCACGGTCTTCACAAAGCCGCACCGGTTTTCCACCCCGGATCTCGAACAAGGCATTGTAAATCTGGCTGCGGCGGGCATCCATAGCTGCGCACACGAGTGCGCCCTCCCCCGCTGCGAGGCCGTGATACGCCATAGCCTCGAGCGTGGACACGCCGATGGCAGGTTTCTGCGCGCCCCAGGCGAGCCCCTTGGCCGTGGACACCCCGATGCGCACGCCGGTGAACGAGCCCGGCCCGCGCGCGACGGCGATGGCGTCCACATCCGCAAGTTTGGTGTCGGTATTTTTCAGCATCTGCTCCGCCATCGGCAGCAGCGTACAGCTGTGCGTCAGGCCGCTGCACTGCTGGCTCTGGGCAATGAGCACCCCATCGCGGCACAGGGCGACCGACGCCGCCTTGGCCGAGGACTCCAGTGCAAGGATCAGCATGATTTCCCGCTCCCTTCCGTGATCGTGATGCGCCGGGTCATCGGGCCGAGTTTTTCAAACCGGACCACGACCTCGTCACCATAAAATGCGTCCTCCACGTTCTCGCTCCACTCAACGGCGCAGACGGAACCGCGGTTGACATAATCCTCCCAGCCGATGTCGAACAGTTCGTCCGCGCTGCCGAGACGGTACATATCAAAATGGATCAGCTCGCGGGGGCCCTCATATTCGTTCACGATCGTGAACGTCGGGCTCGAGACGCGGCACGTCAGCCCCATGCCGCGGGCCATGCCGCGCACAAAGGCGGTCTTGCCGCTGCCGAGCTCACCGTACATGGCCACGACCTTGCCATCCGGCAGGGCGCGCGCAAAGTCCGCGCCGGCCTGTTCGGTCTCCGCTTCGCTGTGGGTCAGATATTCCTGCATGGTATCCCTCCGATTCTGAAGAAGTATTATAGCACGGTTTCGGCCGTTGCGTAAAGTCGTTTTGTGTGATATAATAAGCGCCGATTTCAAAACGCCGCCGCGGCGGAAAGGAGGCCATTATGAAAAAAGTCATGTCCTACGCAAAGGAGTTTTTTCACCGGGCAGACATCTTCCTGCTCGTGATGGGCCTCATCTGCGCCATTTTCGGCATCATTGTCATCTCAAGCGCCACGGCGTCGTACCATTCGGCCAAGTATGTCATCGTGCAGAGCGCGTCGCTCATCCTCGGCGTCATCGCGTTCGTGGTCATGACCGTGCTGGACGTGGACGTGCTGGCCGACAAGTGGCAGATCCTGTGCGCATTCAACGTGGTCTTTCTGCTGCTGCTGATCCCCTTCGGCGTGAGCGACAACACCGGCAACACCGGCTGGCTGCGCTTTTTCGGCATCGGCATTCAGCCGACAGAGGTCGTCAAGCTCACGTTCATCGTCATTCTGGCAAAGCAGATCAGTTACTTAAAGGAATATCACGACCTCAACTCCGTGTGGTCGGTCGCGCAGCTGGCTGGCCATTTCGTGCTGCTGTTCGGGCTGATTCTTGTCGTGTCGTCCGACCTCGGCTCGGCGCTGATCTTCTTCTTCATCTTCCTCGTGATGCTCTTTGCCGCGGGCTTTGCGCTGCACTGGTTTGCGATTGGCTTTGCGGCCATCGCCGCGATGATCCCGCTGCTGTGGAAGTTCGTGCTGCACGACTATCAGAAAAACCGCATCCTCGCACCCTACGACTCCAGCATCGACCCGACGAACACCGGCATCAACTGGCAGCCGCACCAGAGCAAGATTGCCCTCGCTTCCGGCCAGTGGACCGGCGCGGGTCTCGGCCACGGCACGCAAAGCCAGTCCAACGCCCTCGCCGGCAAGCACACGGACTTCATCTATGCCGTCATCGGTGAGGAGCTCGGCATGATCGCCTGCATCCTCGTCATCGTGCTGCTGCTGATCGTCATCATCCGCTGTGTCATGGTCGGCATCCGCTCGGGCAGCAATATGGGTTCGCTCGTTTGCTTCGGCGTAGCCGCGTTCTTGACGTTCCAGACGTTTGAAAACATCGGTATGTGCATCGGCATCACGCCCGTTATCGGTATCACACTGCCGTTTTTCAGCTACGGCGGCTCTTCCCTGTTCACGACCTTTGCCGCGCTCGGCATGGTGTCGGGCATCCACTTCCGACCAAGGCCAAAGCGAAACAGCATCTATTACTGACGCACCGCGCCCCCGCAGGTTTCCCAGGAAATCTGCGGGGGATTTTTCGCGCGGCATACAGAAAGCACCCGGCCGAATGGACGGGTGCTTTCCGCAAAACATAGAAGGGGGAAGAGAAGTATCAGGGTTGGATCAGCCGCCGTGGCAGGCGGCGCAGTCATGCTCCCGGAAGAGCGCCGCATCGTAAGCGATGCCGTTTTTGTCGTAGTAGTCCTTCACGGCCGCCTTGACTGCCTCCTCCGCGAGCACGGAGCAGTGGATCTTCTGGGCCGGCAGGCCGTCGAGCGCCTCCACAACTGCCTTGTTGGACAGCGCCAGCGCCTCTTCAATGGGCTTGCCTTTGATCATCTCCGTGGCCATCGACGAGGACGCGATCGCGCTGCCGCAGCCGAACGTGTTGAACTTCACGTCCGAGATGATGCCGTCGTTTACCTTGATATACATCCGCATGATGTCGCCGCACTTGGCATTGCCGACTTCACCGATGCCGTCGGCGTCGGGCATCTTGCCGACGTTGCGGGGGTTTTCAAAATGGTCCATGACCTTTTCGCTGTACAGTGCCATAGGAAAGCCTCCTTTGTATCGATTCGATTTGTGTTAGATCAGGTGCGGGCGCGCGCCGGTCTCCAGCTCGTCCCACACAGGAGAGATGCTGCGCAGATAGGCGACCACCTGCCGGACATTCTCCACAATGTATGCCATTTCCGCGTCCGTGTTGTATTCGCCGACAGACAAGCGCAGCGAGCCGTGCGCCACCTCATGCGGCAGCCCAAGCGCCAGCAGCACATGGCTGGGGTCGAGCGAGCCGGACGTGCAGGCACTGCCGGAGGAAGCGGCAATCCCCTTGCGATCGAGCAGGAGCAGCAGTGACTCGCCCTCGATGCCTTCAAAGCAGAAGTTCACCGTGCCGGGCACGCGTTGCTCGCGGTCTCCGTTGAGCCGGGCGTGCTCGATGGTCGAAAGGCCGGCAATGAGTGTCTCGCGCAGGTGCGTGACCTTCTCCGTGTTCTCGACCATGTGGTCGACCGCCTCACGCAGCGCCGCGGCCATGCCGGCAATGGCCGGGGTGTTCTCCGTGCCGCCGCGCTTGCCGCGTTCCTGCGCGCCGCCCTCGATGATGTTCGTAAGCGGGATACCGCGCTTGGCGTACAGGAAGCCGACGCCGCGCGGACCGTGGAACTTATGCGCCGAGCACGAGAGCAGGTCAATGTTCATCTCCTGCACATCCACGGGAACATGGCCGACGGCCTGCACCGCGTCCGTATGGAACGGAATGCCCCGCTCACGGCAGAGCGCGCCGATGGCGCGGATAGGCTGGATGGTGCCGATCTCGTTGTTGGCAAACATGACGGACACGAGCGCCGTGTCCTCACGGATGGCCGCAGCCACGTCCTCGACGCGGACAACACCGTTTTCGTGCACATCCAGCAGCGTCACGTCAAAGCCTTCCTTGCGGAGCTTATCGAGCGTGTGCAGCACCGCATGGTGCTCAAACTTGGTGGATATCAGATGTTTTTTCCCTTTACGGGCGCCGTTTCTGGCGGCGGAAATGATGGCCTGATTATCGGCCTCGCTCCCGCCGGAGGTAAACACGATCTCCCGCGGATCGGCAGCGCCAATCAGCTGCGCGATCTCGGTGCGGCAGGCGAGCAGATGCTCGGCCGCCTCTTGCCCGAGGGTGTAGAGCGTGCTGGGATTGCCGTAGATCTCGTCAAAGTACGGAAGCATGGCTTCCTTTGCGGCGGGGGATAGTTTTGTGGTTGCCGCATTGTCTGCGTAGACGCGCATGAGACTGTCCTCCTTTAATTCCTATTTGCTTTGTGGGTAAATGATACCATGCATTTCCCACATTGTCAATAGGAATTTGAAAAAGAAAACAGGGGAAAGAAAATGCACTTTCCTTTCCCCAGTTTATGTGCCCTTATGCTTTGCCGTCAAGCAGGTCCTGCACGGACACGCCGGACAGGTAGTTATCCATGACGGCGTCGAGCTTTTTCCACATCGGCAGCGTCAGGCACTGGGCCGCGCGCTCGCATCCGTTCTCTCCGGCATCAAGACAGGAGACGGCGGCCATGCTGCCCTCGGTGCTGTGCAGCACCTCCGCGACCGTGATGTCGCTCGCCGGCCGGCTCAGGCGGTAGCCGCCCTCCTTGCCGCGCTGGCTGATGACGAGGTTCGCGCGGTTGAGCGCCGCTGCGATCGCCTCCATATATTTCAGGGACACATCCTGCCGCTGCGACACGGTCTTGAGCGAGATGAAGCCCTCGTCGCAATGCTGCGCCAGGTCGATCATCAGGCGCAGCGCATAGCGACCCTTGGTTGAGATGACCATAATCCGTTGCCTCCTTGCTGCACAGCTGCGTGTGCAGATGCTAAGGATAATATACTACCAAATCACAAGGAATTCAAGCCAAATGTTGCAGACACAAAAAGCCGGGGGTGCATCCCCGGCTTTTTCACATTCAGGCTTCCTGTTCGGCTACGAGCGGTTCGACCACACGCATGGCGTCGAGCGTGCGCGTCAGCAGCTCGTCCAGGCTCCAGCCGAGCATGTCCGCGCCGCGCTGGATCACTTCGCGCGAGCAGCCGGCCGCGAAACCGCTGCTCTTATATTTCTTCTTGAGCGACTTGAGCTCCATATCCTGCACGCTCTTGGACGGACGCATCAGCGCCGCCGCGCCGATCAGGCCGGTCAGCTCGTCGGTCGCGAAGAGCACCTTCTCCATCTCATGCTCCGGCTGGATGTCCACCGTGATGCCATAGCCATGGCTGGCTGTGGCGTGGATCAGCCGCTCGTCGAGGTCGCGCTCGCGCATGATCTCCTGCGACTTGATGCAGTGCTGATCGGGATAGCGCTCAAAGTCCAGATCATGCAGCAGGCCGACAATGCCCCAGAAATCCACCTCGCCGCCGTAGCCGAGCTCCTGCGCGAAATAGCGCATGACGCCCTCGACCGTGCGGGCATGATGCAGATGAAACGGATCCTGGTTATACTCCGTCAACAGTGCCCAGGCTTCCTCCCGGTTCAGTTGCTTGCTCATAGCGAAGCCTCCTAATACATATCTTTTTTGTAGGTCTAAGAAAGAATAGCATTAACATAGCACAGTCGCCGCTGGATTTCAAGTAGTTTTTTCGCTGAACACCCGGAAGTCAATGTGTCTTAAAATTGACACGCTGCAAAAAAACATGCCATTATTTGACTAAACGTTGGTTTTCTGCCGTGCTGCTTCTTTTTGGAATTTCCAGACGCTTTCTGCCTCTGGTGTCACACTTTTACGCTTTTTGTGAGCAAAATATACGAGCCGGTCGATTTTATTTCATTGCTTTTTGTCAAAAAGTATGTTATGATATGCGCAGTATGTATGCATCGTGTTCACTGCACTACGGTGTCATGCTTACGCAAACGTTCGATGATCTGCCGCGAGCAACGGCCAAATCATCTTCGTAATAAAAGAAAAAGGAAGGATGTATTTCATGGACGAAAAGTATAGCGCGCTATTTACTCCGTGGATGATTGGCAATGTCGAAATCAAAAACCGCATTGTCCAGTGCTCCATGGGCGGCACCTCTCTGTTTGGATGGCTGGAGCCCTGCCACTTTGATAAGGAAGCTGCGAACTTCCTGCTCAACCGTGCACAGGACGGCGTTGGTCTGGTTCTCCCGGGCATGCAGTGTGTCCGTGACACCATGGGCCGCAGATGGCTCTGGCAGAACAAGAAGATGTTCAAGGAACTCGCCGACTACATGGTCGAGTATCACAAGACCGGCTCCAAGCTGTTCATTCAGCTCGCCGCTGGTTTCGGCCGCTCCATGGCTGTTGCCCCCTGGATGGTCACTCTGAACAATAATAAGGTGCTCGGCGCCCTTGCCAAGCCCGTCATCGACGTCAGCTACTGCTGCGCTTCCGCTTCCGCTACCCCGAACCGTTGGCAGGAGGACATGCTCTCCCGCCCGATGACCGTCGAAGAGATCCACGAGATGGTCGATGCGTTCGGCAAGACCGCAAAGCTGCTGCGTGAGGCCGGTGTCGACGGCGTTGAGATCCACGCTGTCCACGAAGGCTATCTGCTTGACCAGTTCACCATCGCCAACTGGAACCATCGTACCGACGAGTACGGCGGCTCTTTCGAGAACCGTTTCCGCTTCCCGGTCGAGATCGTGCAGTCCATCAAGCGTCAGGCCGGCGCCGACTTCCCGGTGTCCCTGCGTTACTCCGTCGTCTCCAAGACCAAAGCATGGGGCAAGGGCGCTATGCCGTATGAGACCGACTTCGAAGAGTTCGGCCGTGACATGGCTGAGTCCGAGAAGGCCATCAAGTACCTGGGCGATGCCGGCTACGACATGTTCAACTGCGACAACGGTACTTACGACGCATGGTACTGGGCACATCCGCCTCAGTATATGCCCGACAACTGCAACCTCGAGTACGTCGAGCACATCAAGAAGTTCACCGACAAGCCCGTCGCCTGCGCCGGCCGTATGGATCCGGTCAAGGCCGCAGAAGAGATCGCTGCCGGCCGTCTCGATGCAGTTGCCATCGCGCGTCAGAACCTCGTTGACCCCGAGTGGATCCACAAGATCCTCGAGGGCCGTCAGGACGAGATTAAGCCCTGCATCCGCTGCCACAATGGCTGCTTCAACTTTGCGAAGTTCAAGGGCACCGCGAACATCCAGAGCACGCAGGATTCCCTGCACCTGGGCCGCTGCGCGCTGAACCCGACGACCATGCAGCACAACAAGTATAAGATCGTCCCGACCAAGAACCCGAAGAAGGTCGCCATCATCGGCGGCGGCATCGGCGGCATGGAGTGCGCGCTCGTGCTCAAGAAGCGCGGCCACAAGCCGGTCCTCTTCGAGAAGACCAACGAGCTCGGCGGCCTGTTCCTCACCGCTTCCGCGATGAGCTTCAAAGAGAACGACAAGGAACTCATTGAGTGGTACAAGAAGGAAGTCGCGAAGCAGGGTATCGATATCCGCTTCAACACCGAGGTCACCGACCTTGGCACCATGCGCGGCTTCGACGAGATCATCGTGGCCACCGGCTCCGTGCCGAGAACCATGCCCATGATCCCGGGCTTTGAGAAGACCATGAGCTTCACCGAGCTGCTCAAGGAGAAGAAGGAAGTCGGCGACAAGGTCCTGTTCTTCGGCGGCGGCCAGTCCTCCTGCGAGGCGGCTTACGACCTGATCCTCCAGGGCAAGCACCCGATCATTGTCGAGTACGCCGGCGACCTGGTTGCTGCTCAGGCTACCTGCCTTGCCAACACCTCCTTCCTGCGCGACGCGATGGAGTATCACAAGGTTCCGACCTACCTGCACTCCACCATCACCGAGATCCACGACGGTGGCGTCACCGTCAAGGGTCAGGACGGCAAGACCTTCGAGGTCGCTTGCGACAACGTCATCAACGGCATCGGCTTCGTGCCGGCTCCGGTTGGCGACAAGGGCCGTCACGTGCACCGCGTCGGTGACTGCGTTGCCATTGGCAACCTGCGCACCGTCATCTGGCGTGCATGGGATGTCTGCATGAAGATCTGATCTTCGGCTGACACCGAAAACCGCACAAAACCCGCGCGGGTGCAGAGTGATCTGCACCCGCGTTTTTGTATGCATATAGGAAAGCCGCCCTCGCTCAGCAAAGCGAGGGCGGTCTGCTTTTTGCGCTTTCTTAGAGAATATCGAACAATTCTTCCAGCCGCGTGATACGCCAGTCCGCCTGCGGCGGCATGGCAGCGCCGCGGTCGGTGGGGTCGAACCAGCAGGTCTGCATCCCTGCTGCCCTGCCGCCCGCAATGTCCGCCGTGAGCGAATCACCGATCATAAGGCACTGCTCCGGCCGAACACCCGGCAGCTGCGCCAGACACCGGTCGAAAAACACCCCGCTCGGCTTCTCCGCGCCCAGCTGCCCAGAGATAAACAGCCGCTCAAACGCATCGAGCATCCCGGCCCGGCGCAGACGGTTCACCTGCTGCGCATACGGCCCGTTGCTTGCAGCGCACAGGCGGTATTTCCCATGCAGCCGCGCCAGCACCTCCGGCGCACCCGGTACCGGGACCGCGCTCTCATGCAGACGGTCGCGGAACGCATCCTCCATCGCCGCGCCGTCAGCCTCCAGCCCGAGCCGCGCCAGAATCGTCTGCCAGCGCACGTCCCGCAGCCCGGCGATCGTCAGCTCGCCGCGCTCGATCCGCGCCCAGAGCTTATTGTTCTCCACCTGAAACACGGTGAACATCTCCGGCGCATACGGCAGACCGGCCTCGAGGAAGATCTCCTCCATCGCCTGCATCGCACCGGCGCTGAAGTCCAGCAGCGTGTTATCAATATCAAACAGAAGCACCTTTGGTTTCTTCATTACGCCGCCCTCCCCTGTTCATTCGCGGCCGGACGCCGGTGCACGGCGTCTGCGCGCGTTCACTGCACGAAACACTGTCGACACCAGCAGGATACCGACAGCCAGGCTGCCCGCGATTCCGGCGGTCTCCAGTCCCTTCTGCAGCGCCTCCTGCACCTCACCCGAGAGACCGATGCTCATCGTATAATAAATACCGGCGCCAGGCAGCAGCGGAATGCTGGAAATGACCAGATACGACGTGACCGGGCACTTGCGCCAGCGGCCCATGCCCTCGGAATAGACCGCCGCCACAACCTCGGAGAAAAAGTTTGCGCTGTAAACGCTGCCCCCTGCCCGGCTGCACAGCAGGTAAACGATCCAGGTCAGCGCGCTGCCGAGCGCACATAAAACGCTGCCCCAGTCGTGGACATTAAACAGGATCACAAATCCAAGGCAGGCGACAAACGTCGCGAGACCCTGCGTCCAGAGCGGATAGGTCAGCGCTGCGGCCGCCTCCGCATGGCCGCAGATCGGGGTCGTAACATGCCACGCCGCCGCCGTGCCGAGCGCGATGGCAAACGCCGAGAGCAGCACCTGCACGATGCGGCTGACGCCGGAGCTCGTGTCACCGTAGATGATGTCGCGCATGGAGTTCGTGATGAGCAGTCCGGGCACCAGCAGCATCAGCGCGCCGATGATGACGACCGCCACACAGTCGAGCCAGCCGAGGCCGGCAGCGACATACGCCGGCAGCGACATGAGAAAGGACGCCGCAATGGTGCTGAAAAACGGGTTGACCTCCAGCCGGTCCATGCAGCGCGTCACAAAGCCAATGGTCAGGCCGCTCAGCCCTGCCCAGAGCCAGTCGCGCACCGTGCCGCCGAAGACGCAGCAAAAGCCCGCCGCCGCCATGAAATTGCCGAGGTAATATATCCACACGGCGTAGCTGCGGACGGCGGCCGTCGTCTCTTTGAGCCAGCGCTGCGCCGTCTCCGGATCCGGCACCTCGGCGCAGATGCGCCGGCTGAGCGCGTTGAGCTTTTCAATGCGCTCGAGGTCGTTGCCATGGTAGCCCACGCGCTTCATGATGGTCAGCGGCTTCGTATTCGGCGTCACGAAGCTCACCGCAACACAGTTCGGGATGGCAAACGCCTGTCCCTCCGTGCCATATGCCTCGATCACACGGCGCATGGTCTCCTCGACCCGGTACGTCTCCGCCCCGGCGACCGCGAGCTCGTAGCCGATCTGCACCGTCATATCTGCAAGAAGATAATAGTCCATACCTGTCTTCCCATAAGCAAAAATTTCCCGGCCAAGGCCGGGCTTCCAGCGATGACAGCGTAACACATTTCCCAGCGCAAATCAACGGGGATGCGGTGGTTTTTGTGCCGATATTCTTCTCAAGGAGCAGCACGCCCTTACTGCACCCATATGCCGGGGCGAAGCAGGATTTCTGCTCCAGAAATCCTGTGAATCCGACTAAACGCTTCAGTTGAAAAGAAGCATCTGTTAAAAAAGGAAAGGAATCCGGAGCGATGATTCCATTGTCAAAGAAAAGACTGTCAGCAAGATAAAAACTATGCTCATAAAGACAAAGATATGTGAAAACATATCGGGAAGCCAAAGTGAAAGCCGCAAAGCACAAAGCGGCTTTGGAAAATGGAGTTCTCTTACCGACGGCCACAACGCAAAAACTGTTCTCCAGTTATTGCCTGGGATGGCTACATGCAAAGGAATGCACGGTGAAAGAATCGACGTATAGCGATGTCTACATTGACCGAGTTCTGTATGGCCGCAGCGATTACATGAGCGTCCTATTTAAAGACCTGCTGTGCGAAGAAAAAACCGAATAAAATTAAAAACCGGCAAGTTTCTACGGAAACTTGCCGGTTTTGTAATTACTTTTTCGCTTTATCTGCGAATTCTATTAGTTTGCTAAAACTATCTGGATTTTCGATTAGCTTAGGCAATAGCTGAAGCATCATTTGGTTAGCAAACTGTTCATTTTGCGGAGTATTTTGTTGGCCAACCGCATCAGACGCAGTCTTTTCTGCTGCCTTAATTTGCAGCTTTTTCAAAACTTCATCATCATTTTTTCGATTTAGAAGGCCATTTGGATAGTAATACCGCTTGAGATCATCCCAACGTATATCTTTATATCCGCACGCAAGCGCCATCTCTTCAAGTAATTTTATGTATCTATCATTAAGCTGTTGTGGATTTGAAGAAGGTTTGTCTGCTTCATCCATATAGGACTTCCAAGCTTGTCTAACTTTCTGGTTTTTGTGAAAAATTACATCAATTGAGTTAAGCGATTTAACATTTTCTTCTTCGGAAATAAAAAACCTGTAAGAAACTGCTGTTTCAAAGACTCTGCGTTTTGCGGTTTGTTCACCAGAAAACTTTTGATAAAGAATCGTAATCACAGTTGCGACGACACCAGAAAAAACAACAGATAAAACAGTAACGATGATATCCATAAATGCACACCCCTATCAATTCTGCGTTCTTTAATAGTATAGTCGAATTTTAACAGCTAATCAAGAGAATAAAAAACAGGTGAGTCCTATAAGGACTCACCTGTGGTCCGAGTGACAGGGTTCGAACCTGCGGCCTGATGGTCCCAAACCACCCGCGCTACCAACTGCGCTACACCCGGATATGAAATTTCACAATTCGCGTAAAATAAAGTTTAACACATTCTTTAGAAATGCGCAACGGTTTTCTACGTTGCAGTTTTGGGGCGTGTGTGGTATGCTCTAAACGCAAAATCATGATCCGTTATGACAGGAGTATCCACTTATGAGAATGCGAAAAAAGCCCAACCTCGTCCCGCGCATGGAGCGCTGCGCGGCTACATTGATCACCGACCCCGAAGCGCTGCGCGGTCACTGGCTGGAGCACTTCCCTGGCCATCAGGCGCTGCATCTGGAGCTCGGCTGCGGCAAGGGCCGCTTCACGGCGGACACCGCAGCGCAAAGCCCGGACATCTTCCTCGCCGCAATCGAAAAAGTGCCGGACGCCATGGTCGTCGGCATGGAGCGTGTGACCGAGCGTGGACTTAAAAACGTGCGTTTTCTTGACAGGGACGCTATAAACCTGCTCGACATATTCGCCCCCGGCGAGGTTTCACGCATCTACATCAACTTCCCCGACCCGTGGAAAAAATCCCGCCAACACAAGCGCCGCCTGACCTACGCGGGCTTTCTGGCGCTGTACGCAAACGTGCTGCCGCTCGACGGCGAGATCTGGTTCAAGACCGACAACGACCCGTTGTTCGCTTTCTCGCTCGAGCAGTTTGAGCAGGAGGGCTGGGAGCTGCGCGAGGTCACGCACGACCTGCACGCCAACGGCCCCGTTGGTGTCATGACCGACTATGAGGCGAAATTCTACGATCAGGGCATCACGATCAACCGCTGCGTGGCGGTGAAAACGGAGGACACGAAATGCGACTTGTATCCTGGAACGTCAACGGGCTGCGCGCCTGTGTGACCAAAGGCTTTGCGGACACGTTCCGTGCGCTGGATGCGGACATTTTCTGCCTGCAGGAGACAAAGCTCCAGCCCGGGCAGATCACGCTTGACCTGCCGGGCTACCACCAGTACTGGTGCAGCGCCGAGAAAAAGGGCTACTCCGGCACCGCCGTCTTTACGAAGGCCGAGCCGCTCGACGTGCAGTATAATCTCGGCCTGCCGCAGCACGATCTCGAGGGCCGCGTGATCACGGCCGAATATCCGGAATTCTACCTCGTGTGCGTCTACACGCCGAACGCCCAGGACGGCCTGCGCCGCCTGGAATACCGGATGCACTGGGACGATGCGTTCCGCGAGTTTGTCTGCTCGCTCGACCGGCACAAGCCAGTCGTCATCTGCGGGGACATGAACGTCGCCGCAACGGAGATCGATCTGAAAAACCCGAAGCGCAACGTCGGCAACCCCGGCTTCAGCCCCGAGGAGCGCGCGAAATTTCAGGAGCTGCTGCATGCCGGCTTCACGGACACGTTCCGTGCCCTGCACCCGGACAAGACGGACGCCTACTCGTGGTGGAGCTACCGCTTCCACGCGCGGGAGAACAACGCCGGCTGGCGCATCGACTACTTTCTGTGCTCGGACCGCGCGGCAGAAAAGATCGAGACAGCCAGCATCCTTTCCGACATTTACGGCAGCGACCACTGCCCCGTGGAGCTCGAGATCACATGGTGAAGATCGGTAATGTCGAGATCCGCGGCCCGCTCACGCTCGCGCCCATGGCGGGCGTGACCGACGCGCCATTTCGCGCGCTGTGCCGCGCACAGGGCGCCGCCCTCACCTGCACGGAAATGGTGAGCGCCAAGGCGCTGGTCTATCACGATGAAAAAACGAAGCAGCTGCTCTGGTCGCCGCCGGACGAACATCCGGCCGCCGTGCAGATCTTCGGTCACGAGCCGGAAGTCATGGCCGAGGCCGCGCCCATGGCGCTGGCATACTCCGGCGCGGACATTCTGGACATCAACATGGGCTGCCCGGTGGGCAAGGTCATCCGCAGCGGCGACGGTTCGGCACTCATGCGCGACCCCGAGCTTGCCGGACGCGTCATTGAAGCAGTCGTCAAGGCCGTGGACGTGCCCGTGACCGTAAAATTCCGCAAGGGCTGGGACGGTGGAAACGTCAACGCCGTGGCCTTCGCGCAGATGTGCCAGCAGGCGGGTGCAGCAGCCATCGCCGTGCACGGGCGCACGCGCGTGCAGATGTATGCCGGCCGCGCCGATTGGGACATCATCCGCGACGTCAAGCGCGCCGTGACCATCCCCGTCATCGCCAACGGCGACATTTTTTCCGGCGCGGACGCAGCGCACATCCTGCGCTATACCGGCGCCGATCTCGCCATGATCGGCCGCGGCAGCTTCGGCGATCCGTGGCTGTTCGCGCGCGGCAATGCCGCCATCGCGGGCGAGCCGGAACCGCCCCTGCCGCCGCTGCGCGAACGGATCGAGGCGGCGCTGCATCAGATCGAATTTGCCGCCAAGATCAAGGGCGAGCGGCTGGCATGTCTCGAGGCGCGCAGCCAGTTTTGTTGGTATCTGCGCGGCGTACCACACGCCAATGTCTACAAGCAGGAGGTCGTGCATGTGGAGACACTCGACGACCTGCGGCGCATCACGCGCGCCGTCCAGCGTGACTTGCGGGACTGACCGCAGAAAGGCAAGGAAACCATGGACCGGGACGAGGAACGGCGCATCATCGCTCAGGTGTGCGCCGGAGACGCCAACGCCTTCGAGGCGCTGGTCGTCGCCTACCAGAAACAAGTGTATAACCTCGCCCTGCGCACCGTCGGCAGCGAGGAGGATGCCGCCGACATGACGCAGGAGGTGTTCCTGCGCGCCTACCGGGCGCTGGGCACTTTCCGCGGCGAGAGCAAGTTTTCCGTCTGGCTCTACCGGCTGACGACGAACGTGTGCATCGACTTCCTGCGCAGCCGCCGGCGGCACCCGACCGTGTCGCTCACCACCTCCGAGGACGACGACGAGCAGCCGCAGTTCGACCTCCCCGCCGACGAGCGTACGAGTCCCGAGCAGCAGCTGACGCGCAGCGAGATGCGCCGCGCCGTCGCGCGCGGGCTCGACAGTCTGCCGAACGACGCACGCAAGATCCTCATCCTGCGCGAGCTCAACGGCCTGTCCTATGCCGAGATCGGCAAGGTGCTGCATCTCGAGGCCGGCACAGTAAAATCGCGCCTGTTCCGCGCGCGGAGAAAGCTTTGTGATTTTCTGCTCGCCGACGGGAACCTTCCCGACCAGTATGCGTCAAAGCAGACGAAGGGAGGTGCAGACGAATGAGCAGCTGCATGCGTTACCAGCAGCAGATCAGTCAGATGCTCGACGGCGAGCTGCCGGCCGAGCAGGTGCAGACACTGCGCGCACATCTGCGCACCTGCCCTGACTGCCGGCATGTTTATGACGACTTTCTGTCCCTGCAGACTGCCGTGCGGGACGCGGCCGCCGAGCCTCCCGCCGACCTGGCCGCACGCATCATGCAGCAGGTGCGCCGGGAGCCTGTACCGATGGCGCCGCGCACCGCCACCCCGACACGTCCGGTGCGGCATACGCAGCCCGCATCCACCCGGAAAGCGCCGGCCAAACCGGCCGCACGAAAGCACCCGGTCTCCGGCCGCACATCTCCCCTGCTGCCAATCTCAGTGATGGCGGCGTGTCTCGCGTTCATCCTCGGCGCAACGCTCTGGTTCACACCGCGCAGAAACCCGTCGAGCAGCGCCGGCACCGCGCTCGACAGCAGCCGGATACCGACCGCGACCGCCTCTCCGTCCATCAATGACGAGGCAAAGGGAAACCAAAAGCAGGATGCCCTCCCCGCCGCGGAAAGCGAATCGGTGCTTGACGACAGCGTTAGCAGTCTGCTCTTCTCCGTTCCGGCGGAAGACAGCGCCGACAGTACAGTGCTGCACATCTCCGACCGGAAGACCATCGAAGAGTTGTCCGCGCTTCTGGTGCGCACGCACCCAGCGCAACCGGTCGACACCGGGCAGACGCCGCTGTGCGTGCTGGAAGAGACCAACGCCGACGGCACGACCACGCGCGTGACCGTCTGGCGCGACGGAAAAGACGTGATCTTCTCCAGCAGCGCGGATGCGCAGTCCTACCGCGTGCCCGGCGCCGCTGCCGAGTTTTGCCGGCTGACAGGTCTGCCGGCAAACTGAACACATTGGAGCTTTTGGCCCGACAGGCGAACGCCTGCCGGGCTTTTTCACGCCATTTTTCAATGATTTGCTATAAAACAGCACCAAAAAACCTCAATTTTTGAACATCCCTGGCAACCATTTACTTGAAATATGCGAAAACGTGTGATATAATTTATACTGTTTGTTTGTGCCTTGCCATTTTCGTAACAAGCAGATGTATTTCTTAACAATGTGGTGTCTCTTACCATCAGGAGGATAATGACTCGTGAAACGTATCAAAGTATCAAACAATGTCATCAGAAGAATGCCCCGCTATCTCCGGAAGCTTGACGATCTGAACGCTGCCGGGATCGAGCGTATCTCTTCCGGCGAGCTGGGCCGTCAGATGGGTCTGACCCCCTCGCAGATCCGTCAGGATTTCAGCTGTTTTGGTGAGTTCGGCCAGCAGGGTTACGGCTACAACGTCGTGGCACTGCGCGGCGAGGTCGCCAAGATCCTGGGCATGAACCGCAACTACTCGGCCGTTCTGGTCGGCGTCGGCAATATCGGCCGCGCGCTGGTGGAGAACTTCTGCTTCGAGCAGTACGGCTTCACGCTCAAGGCCGCATTCGACATTAACCCCGACCTCATCGGCAAGGAAATGCACGGTATCGTGGTGCACGACTTCTCCACGCTCGACGACATTCTTGCCGACATCCAGCCGGACGTCGCCGTTCTCTGCGTGCCGAAGGCCATGGCCAACGACGTCGCCAATGAGATCTGCTCCGTCGGTGTGAAGGCCATCTGGAACTTCACGAATACCGAGCTGCAGGTCAAGGACGCCGATCCGATCATCGAAAACATCCACTTCTCGGACAGTCTGCTGGCCCTCGGCTATTACATTGCCGAAAGCCAGGACGAGGCTGAGGCCCGCGCTGCAAAGGCCAAGAAGGCCTGACACGCCGCAAAGGAGGTCCGCCCCTTGAAAATCAAGCGACTGATCTCGTTTCTGCTGACACTGGTGCTGCTCGGCAGTCCGGTGCCCGCTCTGGCGGCCGATGCCGGCAGCCGGCAGGATCCGCTGCTGTCGCGCAGCTATGTCGACAGCTGGTCGTCTGCCGTACTGAGTCATGCCGAGGCCACGGCGCGCTCCACCGCGCAGGCCGCGCTGGACAAAGCCCTGCAGACACATGATAACGCGCTGCACAGCGCTGCCGCCAGGAGCCGCATCTGCACGCTCTATACCGGCAACACGGTCGCGCTCAAGACCGGCGATTGCTTCACCGTATTGAGCGGGGACGCCGGCGTGACCATTTCCGCCGGTGCGCTCGTCGACGCGACCGTCGGCGCGGAGGCCGTCTCCGGCATGCTGCACACGGCACACCGCTATATTGCCTGTGAGGATCTGCAGGCCACGATCACCTGCACGCAGACCGTTTCGCTGCTTTTGTCGGCGGGCGCTTCCGTCACCCGCTTTGTGGATGTGCCTGCGGATGCATGGTATGCCGACTACGTGGAATATGCCGCCGTCAACGGACTCATGAGCGGCGTCGGCGACCGGCGCTTCGCGCCCGACGATGTGCTAACGCGCGCCATGTTCGTGACGGTGCTGGGCCAGCTCGCGCAGATCGACGAGGCGGACTATCCCGCCGTCTCTTTCTCCGATGTTGTGCCCGGGAGCTGGTATGCGCCGTTTGTCGCGTGGGCCGCGCAGAAGGACATCGTCAGCGGCACCGGAAACGGGCGCTTCGATCCGGACGCGCCGATCACACGCGAACAGATGGCTTCCATCATCGCCCGCTATGTGCAGAACACCGGAAAAACGCTCCCAACGATCGCTGATCCTGTTATGTTCAAGGACATGGACGCGGTCTCCGGCTGGGCGCTTGACGGAGTGGAACTCATGCGCATGACCGGCATCATCTCCGGCGACGACCGGGGGTATTTCAACCCGCTCGGCCTTGCCACGCGCGCACAGGCCGCCACCGTTTTCACGCAGCTGCGGGAGGCATTCCTGCGCGCGGAAACGTAACTTTTGAAAAAGACACGATCGGCGGAGCCAGCGGCTCCGCCGATCTGCACAAAGGAGTTTTTCTCATGTCTGATACGATCGCCGCCGTAGCGACCGGCAACGTTCTGTCCGCGATCGGCATCCTGCGCCTGTCCGGCGACGGGACGCTCGCCGTCATCGACCGCGTGTTCCGCCCGGCAAACGGCCGCCCCATGTCCGAGGCGCCGGACCGCAAGCTCGTCTACGGCACCTTCTGCGACACGGACGGCCAGACGCTTGACCTCTGCCTGTGCACCGTCAGCCGCGGGCCGCACAGCTACACCGGCGAGGACACGGCCGAGCTGCAGTGCCACGGCTCCCCGGCCGTGCTGCGCGCCGGGCTGCAGGCGCTGTTCGCCGCCGGGGCACGGCAGGCGCTGGCGGGCGAATTCACGAAGCGTGCCTTCCTCAACGGCCGCATGGATCTCACACAGGCGGAGGCCGTCATCGATCTCATCCACGCCGAGACCGCGCTGGACGCGAAAAATGCCGCCGGGCAGCTCGGCGGCGCAGTGCTGCGGCGCGCGCAGAGCGTATACGATACACTGCAGGACATCGCCAGCCACTATCACGCCGTGATCGACTACCCGGATGAGGACATCCCGGACTTTCAGCTCAGCGCCTACGAGGCCACGCTGACCGGCTGCATCAACCAGCTCCAGCGCCTGCTGGACACGTTTTCCCGGGCGAATGTGCTCCACGGCGGCGTGCCGGCCGTGATCCTTGGCCGCCCGAACGCGGGCAAATCCTCCCTGCTCAACGCCCTGCTCGGCTATGAGCGCGCCATCGTGACGGACGTACCCGGCACGACCCGCGACACGATTGACGCGCGCGTTACGCTCGGCGGCGTACTTCTGCGCCTGACCGACACCGCCGGGCTGCGCGGAACATCCGATCCCGTGGAGGCCATCGGCGTACACCGGGCGCTGGACGCGGCGGCGGACGCAGCGCTTGCCATTGCGGTGTTTGACGCGGCGCGCCCGCTGGGTGATGACGACCGACAGGTCATCGCCGCCGCGCAGAGAGCCTCCGTGCGCATCGCAGTGCTCAACAAAGCCGACTTGCCCGCCGCCGTGCATCCGGACGCGCTGGCAGCATCGTTCGATACCGTATGCGTGCTCTCGGCAAAAGAACGCACGGGGCTCGAAGCGCTCGAGCAGGCAGTGGCGGAGCACTTCCCCGCCCCGGACGCACCGGCCGGCGAGATCCTAACGAACGCCCGCCACGCCGAGGCCATCGGCCGCGCGCTGGAATCACTGCGCGCCGCGCGCGAGGCGATGCTGCTGGGCGTGACGCCCGACGCTGTGCTCACGGAGGCCGAGGAAGCCATGGCCGCCATCGGTGAGCTGACGGGTGCCTCCATCCGCGAGGACATTACGAACCGCATCTTCGCGCGCTTTTGCGTGGGCAAATAAATCGAGACAGCAAAAGGCCGCCGGTTTTCCGACCGACGGCCTTTTGCTATGCAGTTTCAGCGGAACACAATGCCGTTGCGCTCCGATGCGCGCAGGAGCACGATGCCGAGCACCAGCGCCAGCCCCTCATAGATACCCATCGTCAGCCAGACGGCGCTGCCGCCGAAGATGGCCGGCACGGCAAAAATGACCGCACTGTCGAGCAGGAAGCTGCGGCAAACATTCAAAATCACTGCCTGCTTCGTGCGCTTGGTCGAATAGAGATAGGCCGATATGAGCGTATTCACGCTCATGATGATAAAGCCCCAGGCATAGCGCGGCATGTACTGCACCGTGCAGGCAAGCGTCTGCGCATCGGCGCCGAACATTTTGCAGATCGGCCCGCCGACAAACAGCAGCACCACATTGATGAGCGCACTGCCGACCAGGTCAATGAGCACGCCCGCGCGAAAATACCACTTGAGGTCTCGCGCATCCTTCGCGCCGTAGCTCTGGCCGAGCAGCGGCTGCAGACCGCTCGAGACGCCGATGAAGATCGCCGCGGAGAACGACGCCACATAGCAGATGATCGAGTAGGCGTTCACGGCCATGTCGCCGAGGCGGGCAAGCAGGACGTAGTTCGTGCACAGCGTCGCCACCGGGACGGCAAACTGTGCAATGGCCTCCGGCGTGCCGCGCAGGAGCAGCTTGCGCGCAAGCGGGCCTGAAAAATGAAACCGGCTCACCCGCAGCCGGCCGCGGTGCAGAATGAAGTGCGACGATACGATCAGCATGCCGCACGTCTGCGAGATGCCGGTCGCGATGGCCGCACCCATAAGTCCCTTTTGCAGCGGGAACACAAACAGCCAGTCGAGAAAAATATTGATCACCGTCGCGATCGTCGAGCCCACGCTCACGAGCACGGGTGAGCCGTCGTTGCGGCAGTAGTTATTTAGAAACGTCATCAGTCCCGACGGCACGGCAAAGAGCGAGTACCAGAACAGATAGTCGCACACGAGCTGATGGTAGGTCTCGTTCGCACCGAGCAGCGTTGCGATCCGGGACGTCAGGCACGTGCCGATGAGCATCATGACGAACGCGGCCGTCAGCGTGCCTGCCAGCGAATGCATGAACGCCTGATTCGCCCCGGCAATGTCCCCGCGGCCGATGCGCACGGCCGAAACCGTCACACCGCCGACGACCGTGAGCATGATGATGGCATTGAGCACCATCACAAACGGCCAGACCAGATTGACCGCGCCGAGCGCGTCCGTTCCGACGCCCTGACCGACAAAAATGCCGTCAATGATCGTAAAGAGAAAATATGCGCAGTTGCCGAGGATCGTCGGCACAACGTACTGCGTGAGCTTTTTCATTCTGCTGTCCATGGGCCCCTCCGAGCGCAATTTGCCGCTAAATGCACAGACTTCCGGCCATACGGCACACGCGCGGTGCGTTCCGGTCGGAAATATGTCCTTATTATAGTAGTTCGTCAAGCATCTGTCAAGCGAGCCGTCATCTTCCGCAGCGTGTGTCAGAAACCACTTGAAAGCCTAGTAATCATATGTTATTATTGTGGTATATTAAAAGGGGGATCACCCATGAAAATATCCACAAAGGGACGGTATGCCCTGCGCATGATGCTCGACCTGGCAGCACACCAGGGCGACGGCTATGTTGCGCTCAAAGACATCGCGCAGCGGCAGGAGATCTCGAAAAAATATCTGGAGCAGATCGTACCCATGCTGAGCAAATCGGACATTCTGCGCACCACGCGCGGCTATCAGGGCGGCTACCGGCTGGCCCGCGCGCCAAAGGACTATACCGTCGGTGAGATTCTGCGCCTGACCGAGGGCGGGCTCGCGCCCGTCGCCTGTCTCGAACAGCACCCGAATGCTTGCCCGCGCTGCGGAGAGTGCGCCACCCTGCCCATGTGGGAGGGGCTGGAGCGGGTCATCCGCAGCTATCTTGACGGCATCACACTGCAGGATCTGCTCGAGCAGCAGACGGCGCGCGCTGCGAACGACTACGTCATCTGAAGTTATCTGGACATTTGGTATTACCAGAAAAGTCTGCGCAGGAATTCTGCGTTTTTCATAGTTTCCGACCATGGCGCAGAAACACATTGCTGATAATTTATCAACTTCGCATTTTCCGCTTGCCATCCGTAAAGATTCGGGTTACGATGATGCCGCGTTGCGTGGTAATACCACAGTGGGACAATCACCTGATGTGTACCATCACCAGCGCCCGGTGCGTGGCCACCCTTACACGCCCGTGAACGGCTCGCCGGTGCTCACAAGGTTTTCACCTCTTCTTCCCAACCGGCAGTCAAAAACCGCAGGGTCCGACCGGACCCTGCGGTTTTTCTATGCGCTGCGTCACGTCTGATTGGGATGACTATAGAGCGAGAACGTGCCGTTGACAACGCCGTCAAGCATATCGGAGGTGAACGCCTGTGCACGCTCGGCATCGCGATCGAGCAGCGCGCGGTAGAGCTCGAGCTTGTTCTGATACAGCCGATTGGCGCCATAGCGCTTACGATACAGACTCCAGAAGTGCAGACCGTAGGTATGGATGGAGTTATACAGCAGCGGCAAAAACGTATTGCGCGACAAAACGCTCAGCGCATGATGGAACTGAAACGTCGCCTCGGCGCCCTCCTGGTCGGTTTTTGCGTCCTTGATCGCATCCAGCATGGGCGCAAGCCCATCGAGCTCGTCCTGCGTGGCGCGCTCGACCACCAGCTTCACGCACAGGCACTCGTTCGCGCTGCGCACTTCCATAAGGGAGCGCACCTCATCGTCGCGCATGACGCCGCCGTTATAGTTCAGCAGCGCCGTAAGTGTATCGAGCGAACCAGTCTTGCGGTAATCGCTGACGTACACGCCCTGGCGCGTCACGATCTCCACGAAGCCCATCTTCTCCAGCTCGATCAGCCCGGCCGAGATTACCGGCCGGCTCACGCCCATGCGCGCGCTCAGCTCCCGCGCCGGCGGCAGCTGGTCGCCCGGCATCAGTTCCCCGGAAATGATCATGCTCTCGACCTTATGAACAAACTGATCCGTGAGCGAGACCGCCTCGATCTTGTCAAATCCCATCGTTCCACCCCCAAAATGTATTTGGTATTACCAAGCGTCTTCACATTTGAATTTATCATCATTTTGACGGACTGTCAAGCGCAAATGTCGACATATTTCCGAAAATGTTAAAAATGCGACACATAGCATTGCTTTTTCTGAAACACTGCTATATGATAATGCTGAATTCTGGTAATACCAGAGCAAGAAACAACAACCATCAGGAAGGAAGGGGAAACATTTGAAAGATCTGAAGCATCTGATCTACTTTGAAAACCTTCTGGAAGACGCCAACAACGAGTTGGTGCGGCAGGCGCAGGCGGACGGCAGCATCGTCCTCGGCTACACCTGCTATCACATTCCGGAGGTCCTCCTCAACGTAGACAACTGCATCTCTGTGCGACTCAGAGCACCCAAGACCGGTTCGCTGGATATCTCGACGTACTACATGTCCAACTATACCTGTGACTACGCACGTGCGCTCGTCGAGCGTGCAATCGAGGGTGGCTACCAGTTCCTGGATGCGATGATCGGCGTGGACGCCTGCTCGGCCATGAACCGCTCCATGGAGCACTTCGAGGTCCTGAAGGTCAACAGCAAGGAGAAATTCTTTGTCACGCATACCGACATGCCGCTCAAGGTGACCGATTACTACATTGATTCCTACACCACGCAGATGCGCGAGCACGTGCTCAACCGTCTGACCGAGACCTTCGGCGTTGATACGTCCGACGAGGCGCTGCGCAAGGCCGTCGCCGAGCACAACGAGGTCTGCAAGATCATCAGCGAAATTGCTGAGATGCGCAAGCTCGACAACCCGATCATCACGGGCTACGAGTTCCACATCCTCAACCTCGTGAGCTATACCTGCCCCAAGGCGCTCATCCTGCCCTACCTGCGCGAGACGCTCGCCGAGCTCAAAAAGCGCAAGCCGGACGCCAAGAATCCGTACCGCGCCCGCGTGGCCATCGTCGGCAGCGAGATCGACGATCCGAGCCTGACAAAGCTCATCGAGGGCTGCGGCGCGCTCATCGTGTCCGACCGTTTCTGCTTCGGCAGCACGCCGGGCCGCGAGGTCATCGAGCTCAACGACGAGGAAGACGTCCTGCGTCAGATCTGCCGCCACTACATGGAGACCAGCGAGTGCGCTCGTTACATCTCCGACGAGAAGGTGCACCAGCGCCGCGAGACGGCCGACCGCCTGGCTCACGAGTACAAGGCGGACGGCATCATCTATGAGCAGATGAAGTACTGCGACTACTGGGGCTTCGAGCGTGCTCTGGCGAGCTACGTCATGAACACCGAGTACGGCTGGCCGGTCCTGAGTATCGACCGTGTGTATAACAACGGCTACTCGGGTCAGCTCCGCACGCGCGTTCAGGCGTTCGTGGAGAGCCTGGAGATCAAGAAGATCCAGAGAGAAAGGGGTGCCAAGTAATGGGCAAGGTGAAATATCCCAATCCGAAATTCTTCAAAGCGAAAGACAGAATGGACTGGGCTGCTCAGGCAGAGAACCTGAAACTGGTCGGCGGCATCTTCTGGGACATGTTCAAGGAGACCGACTGGAAAAAGTTCGGCGAGGGCTGGAAGAACATTCTCATTTCCGACCGTGACCGTATCAAAGAAGAGTACAAGGCCTTTGCGGCTGCCTCTATGAAGGATAAGATCGACCTCATCCTCAACGGTGAGCGTCACCTCGGCCGCCTGTATCGCGACGGCGCCATGTGCACCGTGCGTCGTGAGTGGCGCGGCATCAAGGACACGGTCTATGACTTCTATGAATGGGCTCGTCTGTGGGGTATGCTGCTCATGTCCTTCTCCAAGGACCTGATCCCGGCTCTGAACCAGACGCTGTACTATCGCTGGATGGTGTCTTACTTCTGCTGCCACAGCTTCATGGATAAGAACATCCTCGGCCTGCGCGGTTCCAACCTGCGCATGAGCCACGAGCTTACCTACTGCATCTATCGCTACGTCGCCGAGAACCTCGTTATTCTCGCCAAGGGCGATAAGCGCAACGGCAACTGCGATGAACTCAACAGCAAGCTCGTTCTGATCGACGAGATGACCATGGCGCAGATCATGGCCGGCTTCCCGACCCTGTACGGCATCCCGCATCAGCTGCTGCCGGTGTTCCTGGTCTCCGAGATCGACCAGCTCACCTGCATCCCGTACATCGACGCCGTCGAGTCCTTCGGTCTCCCGGCCGATACCTGCCCGGTTCCGACGTCCGAGTGCGGCGCGCTCGTCATCGACGCCCTGCCGCATCTGGGCAGCTGCTACATCTCCAGCTCCATGCCGTGTGACGGTTCCGTCATGGCATCCAGCTACTTCGCCCGCCGCTTCCCCGAAATCCCGGTGCATCACCTGTGCTTCCCCGTCCGCTACGAGGACGAGCTGACGCTCGACGCCGCTGTGGAAGACGTCAAGGCGTGCATCCGCTTCATCGAGAAGCAGACCGGCGAGAAGTGGAACTGGGATGCTTACTTCACCGCTATGAAGCGCTTCAACACCGAGACCGACTACGAGCTGCAGAAGTGGGAGATCAACAAGACCGCTTATCCGCAGCTAATCGGCCCGACCTACGAGCTGTTCCGCAAGTGGTGCTATGAGATGGACGGCGGCCTCGACCCGCGTACCATCAAGTCCTGCGAGAAGGTCAACAAGATCCTCCTCAAGGGCTACAAGAACAAGGAGCAGGCCTGGCGCAACAAGATGCGCTACCGCGCCATCACCTGGAGCTGCCCGCCGCACTACTACGCCAACTTCTCCAACTGGCTGGCCAACAGCTGGGGCATCAACGTCGTCGTTGAGATGGAATCGCTCAACTACACCAAGCACCTCAACACCACCGACGAGACCGAGGCCCTGCGTGACATGGCCCGCCTGTACGAGCGCATGGTCATGCGCCGCCACACCAATGGCGGTTATCACAACGTCGTCACCGAGCTCTGGCGTCAGTGTGAGGCGTGGAACGCGAACATCGTCATCATGTGGCAGCACGTCGCGTGCAAGAACATGGCCACCGTCCAGGGCCTGCTCGACGAGCAGGGCCGCGAGCTGGGTCTGCACCTGATCTGGATTCCGCACGATCTGATGGATCCGCGCACCGTCTCGCGCCGCTCCATGCGCGACATGGTCTCCAGCTATATGGACACCGTCATGCACGCCACCCCGGTCGACGAGAGCCTGCTCGACTTTGCGGACGACGTGTGCATGTAAACTTTTTCGAATTGAAGGAAAGGATTTAAATACTATGAAATACTTTGGCGGATGCGATGTAGGTTCCACCTACACGAAGGCAGTTATTCTCGACGAGAACGGCAAAATGTGCGCCGACACCACGATCCGCAGCAAGATCAATGCGGAGCAGTCCGCGATTGCTGCCATGCAGGAAGTCTGCGATAAGGTCGGCCTGAAGGACTCCAAGGAGCTCG